>JGI12218J13221_1000204_pt1 | contig 9877 bp, 6 predicted proteins | sample DeeseametaMP0203_FD_13221 | JGI IMG/M metagenome (IMG submission 13221) | reverse complement strand
GTAAACACCTTATTAAAAGCCATTAACAACGAAGACGTTCAGGATTATTTAATGCCTGCGGATATTATTATTAGGCAGTCATGTGGCAGTGAGTAAGCGTGTGCAAATTACACGCTAGAAACTAAACAAAAAGCCCCGGGCGTTAAACAACCACGGGGCTTTTTTATTGTGCGCTAAACACGTTTTATTGGCGGGCCAACTGATGCTTAATTTGAGCAAGTAATGCACTGTTACTTACTTGACCTTCGCGCACCCATACCTGAACGCCATTGGGCTTAACCGTTGCGGTTAACGCATCACCTAGTTCTACCGTTTGCGTTTCTCCAGATAATTGTTCCGTCCAGTCGCCCGATTGCATAAAGTCACTAACCTCAAAAGATTGTGCGGCATTACCCTTATTAAGTAATACAAGTGCAGTCTGCTGTGTTTCTGCAGTATCAACAACGCGATAAAACGCCGCTTGATGACCGTCAAGTTCAACGTTGACTTGAACACCGCGCTGCAGTGCTACCGTGTTTTTACGCACATTGGCAATCTTTGTTAGCGCCTGTTGAATAGGATGTGTCTTGGCTTGGTCTAGGCGCTCTTGGCCAACATAGTTACGATTGCCAGCATGTTCCGCCGTACCGCGCATGAAGCCAATTTCAGATCCCATGTATACAACCGGAATGCCTCTTACTGTAAACAACCAATTATGCGCATTAATAAAGCCTTCATCAGTGGCATTAATGCGCGCCATATCGTGGTTATCGTAGAACGTAGTTAATTCATATGGATTGTTATATGGCCCGTGCGTAAGATGAAGCACCGTTTCTAAGTCAGCAAAATCACTCTCTAGCGGCTTTTCAAATACATTCACCATGGCCTTTTGCATAGGAAAGTCTAATACACTGACGCCCCCATTTTTCGGTAACGTATGTTGGGCAATGTTGTTCGCCTCATAGTCAAATGCTTCGCCAAACATAAAAAAGTCAGGGTTTTGCTCGCGAATACGATCTGACGCTTCACGCCAAAACGCATGAGGCACATGCCTGATTGTATCTATTCTAAATGCATCAGCACCTTGAGAAATCCAATACAAATAGCTGTTGATGAGATAATCGCGTACGGCGGGGTTTTCGTCATCTAGATTAGAAAGCTTTACTAAATCTGGATAGTTGTGAAAAAAGCTATGAAGCGGGTTGTTTTCAGGGTCAAGCTCTTCAGGCGCCAAGTTTTGATGATCAGCAACCAGATTTCCATCACTGTCATATATTTCCCCGTAGCCGGGTAAGTCCTTTTCCATGGTGAAGCTTGGTGTGCCATGATTTGCCACAATATCAAACACGGACTTAAGGCCATGCTGACGCATTTTCGCCGTATAGTCACTAACGCTTAAATTGGCGCTAACCAGATGCTCGTCAGCTTTATAGAAATTCGTTGCCCAATAGCCGTGATAACCCGTTTTACCACCGTCTTTAAAGGCACCGCCATAAGTAATGGGTTCATCGCCATTAAACGCATAGTCCGGGTTATCGTGGACAGGCGTCATCCATACTGCCGTGAACCCCATTTCTTTAATATAATCGGCGTTGTTTAAGATACCCTGTAAATCACCGCCCATGTAACCCACATAGGCTTTCTTACCTTCAGGACCTTCTAAGGGCAGTTGCCACGTAGGGTGATCGCCTCCCTGCTCTTCATGATTGTTCGAAGGGTCGCCGTCTACAAAGCGATCTGTCACAACAAAGTACACCGCTTCGCTAGCAAATGGCGTAGTGGTACCCACGATAGCGTGGCTGTTTTCTTGTATATCGTTAGATGAAGGAACAGATGTACTCGAGCAGGCTGAGCAAAATAAACCAGCTAACGTTAATGCGATTGTTGTACGATTAAATGACATATTAAGCTCCCTGCGCTTCTTCAATTTCTTGCTTATCGGCCTCGTTCACGAAGAAAACTGAAACCGCACCAATTAACATAGAAACTCCGGCAACAACGATAATGTACTTTGCGTCGTTGTCGAAAACAGAACTTAGAATCCAGCCAGCAGTTAGGCCCGATACAATTTGAGGGGCNGCAACGGTAAAGTTGAAGATACCCATATAAACACCCGTTTTATTTGCAGGTAACGCACCAGCTAACATAGCGTAAGGCATAGCAAGAATAGCAGCCCACGCAATACCTACGCCTACCATAGGGATTAACAGCTTCACTGCGCCCAAAGGTACGGTTACTTCAGTAATCAGTAAGTTTACGTTGATCATCGTTAGGTCTTGGAATAACAAGAAGCTTACGTAGCTCAGGCCACCTAGGGCTAAAGACGAAGCGTAAACCGTTTTGCGACCAAACTTGTCAGCAAGTTTTGCCAAGAAAATAGAAAAAATAGCAGCAAATACCGAATACGCAGCAAATAGAATCCCTACCCAATCACCAGCAGCTCCCTTGGCCATGATGATGGTTTCAGGCACCATCGGGGCTGCAGCAATATAAGCTGGGTCAAACCACTGCTTATCTACATTCCATATATGTTGCGTAATAGCAGGTGTGGTATATACCCACATAATAAAGAGCGCAAACCACGAGAAAAACTGCACGACAGCAAGTTGTTTCATCGTCTTTGGCATATCTTTTACTAACGTGAAAAACTCACTTAAGCGTTGTCCTAGCGGTGCTTTAGGCGCTTTTTCAGTTGCAGGCTGCTCTTCGGTAAGCCCTTTATAGCGGTTGTATTCATCTGGTGCGTATTCTTTGGTACGAACTACCGTCCAAATGACCGTACCAAGCAGTACTGTAGCGCCAATGTAGAAAGCCCAAACAACAGAAGGTGCAACCTCACCCATTTGTGCCGTATTTTCAAGGCCAATAACATTGGTAAGTACAAATGGCAGTATTGAGCCGATAACTGCGCCTATATTAATCAGTAATGACTGAATCGAATAGCCAACATTGCGTTGTGACGGCGGTACCATGTCTGACACCAATGAGCGAAACGGCTGAAAACATACGTTAAACGACGCGTCCATAAGTGCAACCATTAACGCGCCCATTACCATAGGTGCCAAGAAGGCAACAAATATCGGCGCATTAGGCAGTAAAATCATACCCAATACTGCGGCGATTGCACCAGCAAGGATGAACGGGCGGCGTCGACCTAATCGATTCCACGTTCTATCAGATGCTGAGCCAACAATTGGTTGAACGATTAACCCCATGATTGGCGCGACGAGCCAAAATAGTGATAGCGAGTGAAGGTCTGCCCCTAAGTCTGAAAGGATCCGACTTACGTTTGCGTTTTGCAGTGCAAAACCGAATTGAACACCTAGAAAGCCAAAGCTGACGTTCCATATTTGCCAGAAAGAAAGGCGTGGTTGAGTTGCTTGCATACTTTGCTCTATTTATTGTTTTACTATAGTTAATACGATTACTGCACAATGAAAACACTAGCAGACATTGCTGGTAAGCTTAAGGTATCCGTCGTCTTAAAAGATATCCCATCGCTAACTCGTGTTAACGTCTGGTGTGTGCTTAGCACCTCTGCATACTTATTTAGAGGCAGGTCCACTGGCTTTTTATTTAAGATGACCAATATTTTATCAGACTGATTAGTATTTGATTTATCTGCACCACTGGCTGAATCGACATTTGCCTCTCGAATATAGGTATAAACCCCATTCTCCGGTGCAAAATGCTTCAACAGGCCTTTAAACTGCAAAGGGTGTGATTTACGCAGTTGAAGTAACCCCTTCACACGCTGCTGTGCCCAACGCTCATCATCCGTTAAACCGTGCCCGGTAAAAGCGTTTTTGTCATTGTCCGAAGGCCACCCGCCTGGAAAGTCAGAACGAATAATACCGTGGTCTTCACTGCCTTCGTTACCCATCAAAATTTCTGTACCGTAAAAAACTTGTGGAATACCGCGCGTAGTGAGCAATAGCGTCATAGCCATATTCCATTTGTCTTTATCATGACCGAGCTGAGTAAAAATGCGGCTCATATCGTGGTTATCAGGAAAGATGACCAAATTATTCGGGTCGCCATACAAAAAGTCAGTAGCTAAGGTTTCGTATACAGAGATGAAGCCAGAATTCCAGCTTTCGTCATTGCTCAACGCTTCAACGACTGCGGCTTGAAGCGGGAAATCCATAACCGATGGTAGAGCGCTATCGTAATCATCGTGGCGGTGGCTACCCGCCTGCCAATATGCCGTGATTGCGGGGTTAACTGACCACTCTTCCCCTACTATATTGAAATTCGGGTACTCGTCCATTATGCGGTTTGTCCATTGGCTCAAAAACGCCTTATCAGGATAGGAGTACGTATCCACACGTATTCCACTTAGCCCAGCGCTTTCAACCCACCAAATCGCGTTTTGAATAAGGTAGTTCGCTAAATGCGGATTGCGCTGATTTAAGTCCGGCATGGTTGGCACAAACCAACCATCGCTAAACCCTTTTATATCGCTTGCTATGGCGTGAGGGTCGTGAAGAACTTCACGCTTGTGGGTTGTCCCTACAAATTTACCGTTGTTATTGATCCAGTCGTGTGACGGCGTATCTTTCATCCATAAATGATTACTGCCTATATGGTTAAGTACCATATCCATTATAATGCCAAGACCCTTTGATTTAGCTTCAGTACTTAACGCAATAAAATCGTCATTGGAACCAAATCGAGGGTCTATTTTGTAGTAATCCGTGGTGGAATAGCCATGATAACTGTATTTATCCATGGCATTTTCGAGCATGGGCATTGTCCATATTTGAGTAAAGCCCATATCCTGAATGTAATTGAGGTTATCAACAATACCTTGAATGTCACCACCGTGGCGACCACCTTTGAATGAACGGTCTGCGGGATCGCCATAACCCTTAACATTATCATTTTCCTTATTACCATTGGCATATCTGTCGGGGGCAATAAGATAAATAGCATCTTGAGGCCCAAAGCCTTCGCGCGACGCTGAGCCTTGTGCTCTTTTTTCTAACGTGTAAGTTAAATCACGGGTCGTACCATCGCTGTCAGTAAGCCTGATAACGAGTTCTTGGGCACTAACATTCGACGTGTCTAGCGTTACGAATAGATAGTTTTCACTATCAAGGGCTTGGCTATGCTTAACGCTTACATCGCCTTTCGCTATTGAAACAGTGTCATCGGCAACATCATCACCATAAAGCATCAATTCTACATTACTGTTTTGCATACCAACCCACCAATTCGGCGGGTAAACATCAATGCCACTGTTTGCAGATGATTGAACTGAGAACAAAGGAAATGTAGTGATACAGCTGAGGAGAAGCGGAATTGCGCGCTTTTGGATTTTTTTATGACCACTGTCATTAGTTACACGATTACGTTTTGGCACATCAACCCCATGTTAAAAATACGTTAAGTACAAGATGGTGATGAGATACTACCTTGCCCGTCCGATCTGACCAATGCTCTGCATACGTATTCACGAAACACCATGTAAAAAAACATGGTGTTTCGCGTTAACTCAACAGCATGTGATAAAACCTAATTAGAAGGCGAATACTTTAGTCTCAAGCCCTTCCAATGAGAACGAAGCGTTGTAGTTAATGCCCTCTTTTTCTAGTGTTATGCCTTCATGAGAAAGCATAGGCGCTAGCGTNATCCGATCGCTATCTTTACCTAAAACATTTGAAGGAACAACAAGCTTCATTGCNCCTGTAGGCTTATCGTTAAAATTAGCCACAACCACAAATCCGTGCTCACCTTGCGCGCGCACAAAAGCAAATTGCTGCTCAGTATAGGCTGAATCTTTCACATCAAGATTGAGCGCGTGTAGGCTTTGATATTCACCTGTAACAGCAGGGTTTGTGGCAGCAATAGCCATCACGTCTTGGTAAAATTGGTGAAGTGCTTTTTCATCTTCGGTAGATTTCCCTGCATCAAACTTACCGTCGTTCATAAAACGCTGATGGGCAGGAACGCCTACATAATCGAAAATTGACGTACGTGTTGGATCTCCAAAACCTGTCTCTTCGCTACCGTCTTCACCCACATCTTGACCAAAGTACAACAGCGTAGGCGAACTGCTAATAAGCGCACTCACTGCGAGCGCGGGTTTACCTTTCTGGGCACTACCGGCAAAGTCNGGGCTNGCTATACGTTGTTCGTCGTGATTTTCTAAAAAATGAAGCATATGCGGGGCGATATCATTGATTTCATCATGAATAGTAACCAGTTTGCTTACTTCTCCACTCCCCTGCATAATCGTTTTTAATGTGTCGTAGAAACCCACCTTGTCGTAAAGGTAGTCCATTTTGCCTTGGTGGATATACTCGCGATACTTATCTGGTTGATAAACTTCCGCTAGCAAGAACGCATTAGGTGCCTTTTGTTTAATACTGCTATTTAGAAACGACCAAAACTCGACAGGCACCATTTCGGCCATATCGTAGCGGAAACCGTCGACACCTTTATCTATCCAATAATGTGCAATATCTCTGAATTTATACCACGAATCTGGTACGTCTTTTCCTTGCCAAAATGCGGCATGTTCTTCAAAAGACTTATCACTGTACTCTTCAGGTAAAACTGGAAAGTCGTAAGTGCCGTCAGGCTTCACGCCATAGTTCACTTTTACGGTCTCATACCAGTCGTTTATATCCGGTTTCGAAGCTCTAGCACCGTTGCCTGTCCATTTTGCTGGAAACTCTTCGAACTTTCCGTCAGATAGTGGATGCTTTTCACCACCTAGAGGTTGATAGTTATCAGCTGTGGGCACTTGAAACGCTTCACCTACTACATAGTAAAAGTTGTTATCACGGGCGTATTCAACAGACGTGTCGTCGTGCGCGCCGAAATCACTTACACCTTCAGGTGCAGAAAGTGAATGGTAATCACGGGCGACATGATTAGGCACGATATCGATAATAACCTTCATTCCCGCTGCGTGAGTCCTGGCAATTAGCGCTTCAAATTCTTCTAAACGCTTGGCTGGATCATCGGCTAGGTCTGGATTAACGTTGTAGTAATCTTTAACTGCGTAGGGAGAGCCCGCTCTGCCTTTCACTACATCTGGGTCGTCGTTTGAAATACCAAAATCAGTGTAGTCATTAATCACCGCATGGTGCGGCACACCGGTATACCAGATATGACTGGTTCCCAAAGATTTTATGGCCTTTAGCGCTTCGGGAGTAAAATCACTAAACTTACCTACCCCATTGTGCTCAATTGTGCCCCAAGGCTGGTTATTTGTATTCGTGTTTCCAAACAAGCGAGTAAAAACTTGATAAACAACAGGTTTACCTTGCCTTTCAGCCGAATCGTTTAGCGTCGAACTTTCGCCGCTTTGACCAAATGGTTTCAGACTAGCGTCTTTGATCACCGGTTTTTGATTATTCACTGGAGAGGTCGGCCCTGTACACGCTGTTAATCCAATTGACAGCATAGCAATTGACAAGGGTTTAAGACAAAAACGAAATTGGAAATTTGGCATGGTAATCATTGTGATAAACGTAAATTATGCCAACAGGATACGCGTTAACTGGATGTTAAAAAACATGCATACGTATTCAAACATAAAAAAACCGCCTGACGAGGCGGCTTAGTATTCCAGATAGCATGGTGTCATGCTGCATGGGCTATGCGAAGAGGCTTTCGAGTATGCTCAATGGTGGGAACGGCCACATCGCCAATAGCTTGTAACGCACTATTTAGTTCTGAATGAATCTTTCTGTGAAAACCTTTTAGTGGTTTTGCTAAATCATCAAGCAGTACATGCGGTGACAATCTATATGGCATACGTTTGCCATTGAATTCAATAGCTTCACCTACTGGATTAAAATGAATACCGAATGCCTTCATTCTTCTTGCTAACTTAGGCTCCATAAGCACATAGGCATGCTTAACGTTTAAATGAAGGCACACACTCGTTGCCATTAAGTACAGCGCAATTGAAAGATAAGGAAAATGCTCAACGTTAAATGGAACATTTTTCTTTTGTTTAACTTTTTCAATTTTTTCAGAGGGTAGGATTTTAGAGCGTAACTGTCGCACTCTAAATTCTCTCGGTATTGCAAGGCGAGAGATTTCACAGACGCTTTGTGGAGACAAGTTTGAAGGTAGCAATGCACCATCGCCAATTACTTCCGCACACTTTTCTTCTAATGGAAGTGCCAAGCCAGCTTCAGTTGGCAAGACCAACCTTATCGTGCCTGCACACTCTCCTGTTGGCAAATGCTTGATGTAGCAATTGATCGCGCGATCATCAAACTTATCTTTTTCTAATGCAGTGGCATTTTTCTGCTCGAAGTTCATTTCTTCACAATACACTTTGTGTCGCGTTTTATAACTCACCTGCTTTTCACTTTCTTCGTTAGCAATCACAAGTTCGTAACGGCTAAAGAAGAAATTAGAAATACTCTCTTCGAGTGAGAAACGACTAGGGAGTACCCTAGAAAATGTTTGTGGTAGTCGACTCAGTTTGTTAGACACGGCGCCATTAAACGCTCGAACTGCGCTCATTGTTCTCATCTTCAACGCAAAGCTCCCCTGATTTAATTTATTATTAGGCTTGTGGGTAACTTCCTGTTCGCAACGACAGCCTTAGTTATTTAATTACTATTTAATCTTAGATTTGTTATTCGTATCTCTACTTTGTCTGATAAGTGCATCCCCACTTACGTAATCAGACTTTGACAGACGGTCATACAGCAACACATTTGCTGTGGCCGCTAAATTCATGCATGAAAAAGTAGGAACGTAGACAACATGATCGCACCAAGACAAAACGTCTTCGCCAATACTGCCATCTTCAGGACCTAGCAAGTAAAACGCATTGCTCGGGTGCTCAAACAAAGGTAGTGGTGTAGCACCCTCTACCAGTTCAACCGCTACGACTGACGCACCTTCAGGCACTACTTCTTTTAAGTCGTCGACCCCAATGGTCGGAATGACTTTATGAAACGCTTTCGTATCCGCATTAAAATCTTTAGCAAATCGATAGCGCTGACCAGTATAAAAAACGCTGGCCACACCATAACAACCTGCAGCTCGCAGTATAGAAGCAACATTTACGGGATTTTTCGGGTTTATTAACCCAATTGACATTTTCTGATTCGCAATTTGCACGTTTGTATTTATTTTATTTTTTATTCAGCNTTTGATATTGCCACGTTCTTTCTCACGCTTCTAGACAGGTTAGCGTAAACTAACCTTAAGTATGATTAAATTTATCTAAAAAGCGGTAGACACAAAACTCGCGATTCAACTATGCCAATAGCATTTCTGCCAATGAGCATTGGTCTCCTCTTGTTATCGAGAAGCACGTGATATTGCAAAGCGTGGTCGATTATAATTTCTATATTTTAATAACGTGTGACAGTTTGGTCTATTTACTCAATCCCTTTTTTAAGAAGGATTTAATGTTGAGATAAATGAACCACCTGAAATCTTCGCATCGTTAAAAAAACAGCGTTTATTGCCACCTGTTCAGCAAGATGTAGACCAATTTAATGAAAATATTGCACATTGCCTGCAAAGTTTACATAAGAATGCTTCATAAACTCGATAAAATTCATTTTTTTCAAAATGTTACTAAAATAGGAAATATGGCAACTTATGTTCAAACGGGAAGTCAACAGCGCTAGTTATAAGCGGTGTAAGGGAAATAGCGTTGCTAAATTCAACAATTCACGCTGTGTAAGACTGGTACTAGAAGTAAGAACCAGTAACTTAAGCTTAAACTGTTGCCAAATTGAAACAGGGTAAGATACTGAAAATTAAGAGTTTTATTGGAGATAAAAAAAAGCTTGGAAAAAAAACCAAGCTCTATAAGCCTTTTGTTGCGATTTGCATACAGGCTTTGTACAGAAAGAAGAAATCAGTCTGGTAGCTATGCGCTTTTGCGCTGTCTTTCCACTGAATTCTC
>JGI12218J13221_1000202_pt1 | contig 9891 bp, 9 predicted proteins | sample DeeseametaMP0203_FD_13221 | JGI IMG/M metagenome (IMG submission 13221) | reverse complement strand
GTCATTAGCTCAGTTGGTAGAGCAGTGGACTTTTAATCCATTGGTCGATGGTTCAAGTCCATCATGACCCACCATTCTTTATTTAAGTAAAGATTGGTTTAATCGGCGGATTTACGCAGCATGTTAATTCTACACAGAATTTAGAGCGGGTCATTAGCTCAGTTGGTAGAGCAGTGGACTTTTAATCCATTGGTCGATGGTTCAAGTCCATCATGACCCACCACTTCTAAAAAATCTCAACTCTTCCCTTATTTTATTTAAATCAGTTTCTTATTTTTATTTATAAACAGCATGCCCAGATAGCTGTTATTTGCCCGTGTATTCTCGTATAATTTGCCGTAATTAATGCACTGTAGATGAAGTGGTCGAGAACATGAGTCTAGCTCAAACTATTATGCCTGAAGGTTATATCTTTCCTCCTAAGCCAGCGCCGTTAACTAAAGACGAGCAAGGCGAATATAAAGCACGTATTAAACAACTACTGCAAGATAAAAATGCAGTGCTGGTAGCCCATTACTACACAGATCCTGAAATTCAGGCACTTGCCGAAGAAACAGGGGGCTGTGTTGCCGACTCATTAGAAATGGCACGTTTTGGTGCTCGCCACGATGCAGACATGATCATCGTTGCAGGCGTACGTTTTATGGGTGAAACCGCTAAAATTTTAACGCCAAACAAAACGGTAGTTATGCCAACGCTAGAAGCAACTTGTTCGTTAGATATTGGTTGCCCTATTGACGAGTTTTCAGCGTTTTGCGATCAGCACCCTGAGCGTAAAGTTGTAGTGTATGCAAACACCTCTACAGCGGTTAAAGCCCGTGCAGATTGGATTGTAACCTCATCGTGCGCGCTTGAAATTGTAGAGCACCTAGATGAGCAAGGTGAAAAAATTATTTGGGGCCCAGATAAACACCTTGGTAGCTACATTCAAAAAAATACTGGCGCCGATATGATCATGTGGAACGGCGCATGTATCGTACACGATGAATTTAAAACAAAAGCGCTTAAAGATATGAAAGCCCTGCACCCAGACGCGGGTGTATTGGTGCACCCAGAGTCACCTGCAGAAATAGTGGCACTAGCAGATGCGGTTGGCTCAACCAGTCAACTAATAAAAGCTGCGCAAACAATGGATAACGATAAGTTTATTGTAGCGACAGACCGCGGTATTTTTTACAAAATGCAGCAGCTATGCCCAGAAAAAGAGTTTTTTGCAGCCCCAACAGCGGGTGAAGGCGCGTCATGTAAAAGTTGTGCACATTGCCCGTGGATGGCAATGAATGGCTTAAAAGCGATTGAAGAAGCTCTGATAGACCCTCGCGGTAAAGAAGTGTTTGTAGATATGGACTTACGCGAAGGCGCGCTCAAGTCACTTAATCGCATGTTAGACTTTACAGCTAGCATGGCTAAGTAATTAGCCTAATGTATAAAAAACGGTTAAACCCTAAGGTTTAGCCGTTTTTTATGCCTAAAGTAAATTGCTGATTGATTATTAGACACTTAACAGCACAAACTTAAAAAGACCTTGCACCTGTGTAACCTATTTCATACTATAACGCGCTGTTGCTAAGCAACACCGTGGAGGAATGGCTGAGTGGCTGAAGGCGCACGCCTGGAAAGTGTGTTTAGGTTAATCCCTAACGAGGGTTCGAATCCCTCTTCCTCCACCATTATTCAATATCAGGACGTCTCAGGACGTCCTTTTTTGTGCCTGCAACTATGTTAAATCTGTAGGTTGCAGTTCTATCCTTTCTTAGCTCGTTTTACCAAAGCTGATAGTTTTAATTCGCTTCTATACCAATCGTGTTAGGTTTCTAAACATTTATAGGGATAGATAAATAGAGTGACAACAAGGCATAAATTTCTACATGTAGTTGCTCCACATAAGAAGTTTATAACGCCTTTAACGCTTTATTTAACACACTAAAAAGGCTAAATATTTAAGTCGATTGGTATTAGGATTCTACAAAAATGCACTGCTTAGGCTACAAAAATAAGGAAAGAGTTAAATTAGAGTTGTTAGGAATTACGAATGGGTAGAAAATATCTTTGTTGTTTGGTTCATCAAACTCCCTAGCGTGGCTTCGCGACTTAACCCATCTACGTAAATTTAAAAAATGATAAGAGTAACAAGTTGAGAAATAACATAACACTAAACCTAAACGCCTCGAACGCACTTAATAAATACCTAAAAGCTGATTTACCTCGCTTGCCACATGAGCCAGGAAAACAAGCGGGGGTAAATACCCTGATTAGTGATCAAAATTACTTTAACTGGCAATTGCAGATAATTGATAACAGCTATAAATCCCGTGAAAAAACGATCATTGTTTGTGAAGCGAATAGCCGCTTTACGTTTTTTATACCGGTTAGTTTAAAGCTATCGCAAGAAGAATTAACTCAGCGCTTAGAGTATGAATGGCAGCTAATGATGGCTGAAACGCTTGAGGTGTATCAGTTAATACCACGCAGCGATATTGCGGTGCTGTTGAGTGAACTATCTAAAACAGAGTTTACTCCCCACTGGATTAAAAATACCGATTTGAGTATAAGCGGGCATATTAGCGATGCTGCACTTTGGGTTACTCAAACACTACAAGAAGAGGGGCTTTATGAGTTACCTAAAGACCTTGCCATTGAGTTAGCTATTTATTTAAACACCCAACCTAAACGTATTACAAATAAAGCAATTGGCCGCAAAGAGAAGTTTATACCCATAGAGCGTTTATTACATTATTGCCAATCACTTATCACTGCACGTCAGCTTGATGATGGCTCATCAAACGAAATAATCGATAAAAGTAATATCATTAATTTTAGTGATTATAAAAAAGATTAAAGCCAGCTAGATTAAATTTTCACAAGCTTGTGAAATTATATTTTTTTATAGCATTACAAAAAATAAAGCAGTACTAACAAACACCTAATTATTAGTTAAATTCTTAAGGAACCCTACAGGGAGCGAAAAGTCTTAGACTTAAATATTAACAATTAGCCAGACGTACTTTTTAAGGACATTGGCTTATTGGTACTCAAATAACGCGTTTTCCCATTCTTGAATGATTATTTGGCGCTTCATCTGATCGTCTATCACTAATATTTCTATGCCAAGGGGGATGGGGCGAAGCTGACCTTCTGATATATCAAGTAAATGTTTTTGTTTAATTCTTACTTCGTTATTTATTGGCTCAAAATTAGTAAAGTTGGCCATGTCTGTTTGCCCTTGTACAGACACTAAGTAATCAATAAATAGCTGTGCGCCAATTACATTTTTAGCATGTTTAGGAATAATGGCGCTGCGCATAATAACCGAGGTGTAGTCTTTAGGTTGCACCACAATAATATTAGGGTGCTGCGCCGCCCATGTGCGCGCATAAGAGCTTAATATGTTATAGCCAACAGTGAGCTCACCCGTTGAAAGTGCCTTGAGTATGTCGGCGCTGCGTCTAAATACACGCGTACTGTGATAGCCAAACGATTCAAGCATTCGGCCATAGCTTGAGCTTTGCTCGCGGTCATGAGCCCACAGCAAATAACCTATGCCCACTTGAGTGATATCATAAATGCCAATGCGGCCTTTAATTTGCTCACTGCGCCTACGAATTAGCTCTAATAATTCGTTGCGGCTACTTGGTGCGACCTCTGCGCCTAAAAATTCTTTATTAAATGCAATTACCGCTGTTTCATAGGTAAAGCCAAATACTTCATTTCGCCATTTAGCCCATGCAGGAAGCTTGTTTGTTTGCTCAGAGCTGTAAGGTTGTGCGTAACCGTCGTTAACTAACTTTACCTGCAAGTTCATTGCTGAACTTAATAATACGTCGGGCGGGTTTTTAACATCGGCTAAAAATTCGCTATATACTTCGAAAGTACTCAGCTCGTAGTAGTCAATTTGTACAAAAGGGTATTTTTTTGAAAGGCCGATAAAAAAGGGGCAATTTCCATTTTATCAGCGCCGCCATATATTTTAAGCACGGATTTATTTTCGCTTTGTGCCGGAAATACTAAAGGGGTTTTTGCAGCAACGAATGGCGAGCCTACAAAGCACGTAAAAACAACGGCAATATAAATCTGCGATAAAAATTTCAATGTTCGTCCTCGGTCAGCATTAACGGAAAGTTTATTTCAAAAATAAGCCCCGACGGGCTGTTATCAAGCAGCTTAATAGCAGCGTTATGATGCTCTGCTACCTCTTTAGCAATGCTTAAGCCTAAGCCACTGCCGGCACGTGGGTCGCCTTTACTTTTGTAAAACCGCTCAAACACATGTTGTTTTTGCGCATCGGGTACACCTACGCCTTGATCAGCCACGCATAAACGGGCTATGTAACCACTGTCTGTACTGTGAAGCTCAGTAGAGACATTAACTTCTTTGTGTTGCGGGCTAAATTTAATCGCGTTTTCTAAAATGTTGCGTAGCATTTGGCTAAGTGCAAACGAATCGCCATTGATCATTAAATTATCATCACCTTGATATGTGATGATCACGCCGCGTTGAATCGCCGATACCGCTACATCTCTACACACAGACTTTACCAGCTCCGGCAACGAAAGCGTTATTAAAGGCTGGCTATGAAAGCGGTGCGCAAGAGTGGCTTGGTTTAACAGTTGCGTAACGGTGCTGTCGAGTAAATCTGTTGAATATAAAACACGATTTAACTGCTCTGTTCTTATTTTTTCATTGCTTTCTTCAATGGCATTTTGCGCCTGGCTTTTAAGGCCGGCAAGGGGCGTTCTTATTTGATGGGCCACTTCACCGGTAAAGCGTTTTAAATGATTAAGCGAGACTTCTAATTACGATATAAAATGGTTAATGGTTGAAATTAAATCGGCCATTTCTTTGGGAACCGACATATCAATAGGGCGTAGATCAGTGGGGGAGCGCCGACGTATTTTTTTATTTATGCTGTAAATAGGGCGCAAAATTTGATTCACTCCCAGTAATATAAGCACAATAGCTATTACAAACGTTAAAATAACCATTTGTATTACATTTAAATTCATTTCATAGGCGAGCTGATCGCGAGCTTGGGTGGTTTGGCCTATTAAAATATTTACATCAAACGATTCGCCCACTTCATAAAGCTTATCTGAGAGTAAAATAAAGCGGTAGTTTTCGCCTTTGTAATCACCTTCCCAAAATTGTATCAGTAGGTTATCTCGTGGGTCATACTCTGCACGTTGCCACTGAGTGTCGGCTTTTTGCAAAATGTGTTGATATAAGCCATTGTAGCCGGTTAAGTGCTCGCCTTGATTTTGCGTTATTTGATACACCAATCTGTCATTTGAGGCCATCGAGAGAGTTTTGAATGTAGCGCTGGGTAAATCAACAATAATTTCGTGGTAATCAATGTGGGTATTTTCAAAAATTTGTAAAGCTGCACTGGCAAGTAGCCTATCGTATGAAATTTGGGCGGCGTTTTTACTGTAATTATTAGCCATAAAATAGGTTATAAGTGTAATTATAACCATTAAAGCAATGGTTATTGTAAGCAGCTGTCGGCGAATAGAGGGGAGGGTTTTGCTATTCATTAGGCTCTGCTAAAAGATAGCCTAAACCACGCAGTGTTTTTATATCAACACTGCTATTTACCAGCTTTTTACGAAGCCTTGCTACGTAGGTTTCTATGGCGTTGGGGCTAGGTGAGTCGTCAAACGAATATAAGTGATCGAGTAACTCATCTTTATTAAGCACTTTACCTTGATGCGTTAAAAATATTTCTAGTAACCTAAATTCTCGTTGTTTTAAATCAATAAGTTCTTTAGCAATAGTGACCGTGCATGATTTTCGGTCAAAATCGAGATTGCCATAACTTATAATGTCTTTACCTAGGCCTTGGTTACGCCTAAGTAGGGCGCGGCAACGGGCTTCTAATTCGCCAAAATCAAAGGGTTTAGTGAGGTAATCGTCGGCGCCTAAGTCGAGTAATTCTATGCGGTGCTCTACTTGAGCGCGTGCCGTTAAAATTAATACAGGCGTATTTGATGAGCGAGCCCTGAGCTTTTTTAATATTTGCTCACCGTTTAAATTGGGCAAGTTTAAATCAAGTAAAATAAGGTCGTACTCATGGCGTTTTAACAGCGAATTAGCCACATCACCACTGGTTACAAGGTCTATACCTTGGCCCATTTTGGTGAAGCGTTGGCAAATTGCTTCTCCTAACACTTCGTCGTCTTCAACTGCTAAAATTCTCATTAAGCACACCCGCAAAGTCGCAATTAAAAAATATAATTTTAAGTTGTGCAAGACACTAAACAATTACTACAACGTTTACAATACGCAAATACCTTCGTTTATAGCAAGATAAGCTATAGTTTTAATTTAATAGCCAAAAAATACAATTGCCTAAAATGTAATTATCTTGTGACAGGTTTGTGACAGGTTCGCCGTGTAAATTGCAACATGAATAAACTGATACACACTACACACAACTATAAATTTAATTAAACAAGGTAGCGGAGACAACTATGGCTCAACGGTTCTCTAAAATATTTGCAGTAACAGGCGCAGTATTAACTTGTGTTTCTATTCCTTCGTACGCTTCTTTTAATGGGCTTACAGAGCAAGACGAATTTAATATTAAGCTAAGGTCAATTTACTTTGACCGCGATTACGATAACGACGCCAGCGACGACTCAACGTTTGCACAAGGCATAGAGCTCAATTATCAATCGGGCTATTTTAATGACTTAATTAGCATGGGTGTCTCTACTTATACCGTACTTAATTACAACTCAACCGGCAGCGCACAAAATAATATTTTACCCGCTGGGGATGAAAAGGGCGGCGTTGACGATAGTTTTTCTAAATTTGGTCAATATTTTATCGACGTTAAACTTGGCGACAATGGCCATGTAAAAATAGGCGGGCAAAAAACCAAAAGCATGCTGTTAAAAAGCTCAGGTAGCCGCGCAATTCCCAATACTTTTCGAGGCGTATTTGGTGACTACAAGTTTGGTAATACCAAAGTATATGGTTACGCCTACGATAAATGGAGCCGCCGCCACGACGACAAGTGGGAAGATTTTTCTACCGACCAGTCAGATAACGGCGCAATTAGTGTTATTTGGGGTGTGGGCGCAAGCTACAAAAAAGATGCGCTAAAAATAGACGCAGAATATTTAAATTCTCATGACTACTTATCAAAGCTTGGACTTAAAGGCAGCTACGCTATAAAGCTCGATCAAAGTAAGTTAACCCTTTCAAGTGGCGTATTTACCTCACAAGACGATGGCGATTTATTTGTAACCGGCGCAGAGGGTGACGATTTAGATGATGAAGATGCACTCGATGCGGTTTCAGGCGTTACTAAAAGTGAAAACGATGGTTTTGCCTATTACCTAGATGCCAATTGGAAAAAAGATATTTGGACACTAGGCGCCGCATTTACCAAAGTGAATGATGCCTGGATTGAAGATAACTTTAGTGGCGATCACGGGACTAACCCGTTTCCCACGCGCTCATTAATTGGTGCCGATTTAACAAACCAAAATGAGTCAACTTGGTAGACTCGCTTAGGTGTTGACCTAAAAGCAGTGGCAGCAGGTTTAACCACAAAGTTCTATTACACCAGCGGCAGCGATGCAGAAAACTCAAGTTTGGGTAAGGCAGGTGGCACAGCCGATGAATAATATTGGGCCATTGATACACGCTACAAAGTAGCGGCTGTAAAAGGCTTAAGCCTACGTTGGTTATTTTTAGATTACACCACAGATGAAACTGGCAGTGTTGATGGTGTAAAAGGAGATAGAGCAGATCACCGTGTATATGTAGATTACACCATTAAGTTTTAAGAACTACACCTTATTAAAATTTCAAAAGTAGAGATAAAGTTACACTATTAAAAATGCGGCTAAGTTGTATTCGTTTAAGCCGCATTTAAAACTGCCCCTAAATTAATACTTTCTCTTTTTAGGAATTTTTAACTGGCTTTCAAATTCATCAGGAAAAAGCATCGTGCCGTCGCCCTCTTCGGTAGGGAACACCGCAATCAGTAGGTCGTCTTCTTCAAGGCCGGGTGTCCAGCGGCTAAACCAATCTTTTGTCGGAATGGCTTTTGGTGTACAGCCTTCCCATTCGCCCGTGGCCCAAGCTTGTGCAAAATCGCGGGTTGGCCACACAGGTACACAGTCGTCATCTTCGTTGGCAAGCATTACGCAGCCATCATCGTCGTTTAAAATCCATACTTGTTTGTACTGTTGTACGGTTTCAAACATAAAAGCGAGTCGTTTTTTTGCCCCTAGCCCTAAAATTACGGTTTGTTCTTCAGTCGCATTTGCAGTTGTCATAATTGGCTCACTCTTTATTGCTTCAAATTTGAATTTTACTGTTACAAGTATATCGAGTTATGTGATAGTGTGTTGAAAAATTATTATTTAACCTGAACTCTGGGTAATAAATCTATCTCTAGCAGCTATTTTAAGCGCTAACTGTGTTGAATTTACTGAAAATCTCTGGCTAGAGAAAATAAGCTTAACTATCATCATGATAAAATATGTTAGTAAATCTCTTAACCGAGTTCAGGTTATTTAATTTTGTAATTCAGATCTGTTTTGGTACTCCCTAAGTATATTTGAGCGAGCATTCTAAACTGCCCTTGAATGTTGTTAAAAAGGCCGCATCTCATATGTATACTCTTACTGAAGGATTTAACAATGACCACAGATTTACTGGCCCCGTATAAATTAAACGACTCACTTGAACTTAAAAATCGCGTTTTTATGGCGCCTTTAACCCGTTGTATGGCTGATGATAATTTAGTACCTACGCAAGATATGGTCGAATATTATGCGCGCCGTGCCGATGCCGGTTTAATTATTAGCGAAGCCACTATTATTCGCCCAGATGCACAGGGCTACCCAAATACACCGGGGTTATTTACCAGCGAGCAAATTCAAGGTTGGAAAAAAGTAACCGACGCCGTACACGCCAACGGCGGTAAAATGTTTGCACAGCTTTGGCATGTTGGCCGTGTTGCTCACCCTCACTTTTTTGACGGCGAAGTATTAGCGCCATCGGCAATTGGTGTTGAAGGCTCTGTACCACGTATGCGCGAGCTGACGTACATTACGCCAAAAGCGGCCACTAAAGAGGATATTAATTCACTGATAGCCGACTTTGCTAAAGCGGCCGAAAACGCCATTGAAGCTGGTTTTGATGGTGTAGAAATTCATGGCGCAAATGGTTATTTAATTGATCAGTTTTTACATTACGCTGCAAATGAGCGCACAGATGAATATGGCCAAACACCTGAAAATATGGCGCGTTTTGCAATAGAAGTGACCGATGCGGTTATTAATGCAGTAGGTAATGAGCGTACGGCAATTAGGTTATCGCCAGGTGCTTATTTTAATATGGAAGAGGATAAGCGTGATAAAGCGGTATTTGATTATTTATTAGCGCAGCTAGATGACAAAAAACTGGCTTACATTCATGGCGGTATTTTTGATGACAGCACTCAATTTGACTCTTTAGAAGGTAAAACAACCTCGCAGTATTTGCGCGCTAACACTAAAACCAGCCTTGTAGGGGTAGGTAGCTATAGTTTTCATGATGCAAAACAAGCAATAAACAATGACCAGTTTGATTTAATTGCGATTGGTCGTCCATTTATTGCTAATCCAGATTACATTAGTAAAGTGGCTAATAATGAAGAGCTTGTTGCTTATAGTGACGAGATGTTAGCTAAACTATTCTAATTAATTAGGGCGTGTTGACCTTTGGCGTTTGAATTTGCAGCAGTGTGTTTGGTTTTTAGGCAAGGCAGAGCCTATGAAGTGTGGTTACTCCCCATTAATAGGCGATAACGCAGCATAAATGCCAAACATGCGCTGCCCTTCGGGTTCTGCCTAGGGGCGATAAACTCTTTGTTACTCGGTTTTTACTTAGCCC
>JGI12218J13221_1000197_pt1 | contig 10009 bp, 9 predicted proteins | sample DeeseametaMP0203_FD_13221 | JGI IMG/M metagenome (IMG submission 13221) | reverse complement strand
GTTGTTGTTTTGACTCATTTTGCGCAGGCCGCTTGCTTGATCTAATACTGTGTTAATCATACATCCCTACTGTGCTTGGCGCCACTGCTTGGTGCCTTGAATGTTGTGCTTTTGCTCTTTTTAAATACAATTGCTCAGCTTTTTTTACTAGTTTTTCAGCATTTGCAACGCGAATATCTTCTGGTACACGCTGACCATTAGTAAGATACCCTATTGGAAGGCGATTTTGAATCGCTATACTAATAATCTCACCTAAACTTAATGATTCATCTAACTTAGTGAAAATACAACCGCTTAGCTGAACCTTTTTAAAATGTCTTACGGTTTCTTGCAGTACATTTATTTGTGCTGTGGCACTTAATACCAAATAACTACGTATATCTACTCGCTGGTTGCGCATTAACGTATTTAATTGCTCTGTAAGGCGTAAATCACGTTGGCTCATACCCGCTGTATCAATTAATACTAGACGCTTATTGCGTAAATGATATAAAACTTCAGCTAATTCATTGGCATCTTTTACTTGTTTAACACCACAACCAATAATACGACCATACGTTGCAAGCTGCTCATACGCACCAATTCTGTATGTATCAGTGGTGATTAGGGCAACTTTGTCGGCGCCATACTTTTGTGCGCCTAATGCGGCAAGTTTAGCTACTGTGGTTGTTTTACCTACACCAGTAGGCCCAACAAGTGCATACACACCCCCTTGGCGAAGAATTTCGTTATTGGTGGTTTGCATTTGATCTTCAACCATTTGCAATAATGCTTTCCAACCTTGCTGTCGCGATACGTCATCTGGAATAAAACACGCCATTTGCTCTGCAACGTCTTTATCTATTCCCATGCCAACTAAACGGTCAATCATGCATGCACGTGTAGGGTCGCGACGTGCCATATCTTGCTGCATTAAACCCGATACTTGGTGTTCTAGTAACTGGCGAATTGCGTTCATTTCATCACGCATCGCGCTCATTTGGGCGCTTTCGTTGTTATTAGTTTGGCTACGTGGTGCAACCGGCGCATCTAAATCGTCAAAGTCTTGATCTAAATCATCAAAGCCTAGGCTGTCTGCTTGGGTTTGCATGCGTTTTGGCGCTTCATTTTCGCGAGCAAACATATTTGTCGTACGTGGCTGTGCTGGCTCTTGGTAATGCTCAGACGTATCAATACCTGATTGCGAAAACATAGAGGCTAGCTCAGGAGAGCGAGGGCGTGGCGACTGACGCTCTAATAAAGCTTGTAAGCTATCAGCTACTTTTGCTTGTGGCTCAGGTTGCGCACGCTTAGGCTCTGGCTTTACAAAGTTATGAGTAGGCTGTTGCACGGCTCTTTGCGGAGCAGGCGCTGCCTGTGGTTGCGCTGCGGCTTTAGGGGCTGCTTTGTCGTAATCTACTGCGGCAACAATTTCTACACCATTAGCGAGTTTTTTGTTCGACATAATAACGGCATCAACACCTAGCTCATCTTTAACTTCTTTCAGTGCGGTGCGCATATCTTTGGCAAAAAAACGTTTAATCTTCATGGTTCAACCCCTGTTAAAATCTTTATTGTTGGCCTACTGAGCTGACAATCTTGATCTGTCTTTCATCTGGTACCTCTTGATAAGACATCACCCTTAAACCCGGTATGGTGTACTTAACAAAACGAGATAACACAGTGCGTAACATTCCTGACGTTAGCAATATTGAAGGTTCTCCGGCCATTTCTTGATTCTGATGCGCTTCGTTTAATGATGTTTGAAGTCGCTCAGCAAGGCTTGGTTCTATTCCGGCACCTTCGTCGCCTGCATTTTGTAATGACTGATGCAACATCTGTTCCAACTCAGGCGCCAAGGTTATGACAGGGATTTCTGATGACATTCCCACAGCGTCTTGAACTATTAAACGGCGCAGCGAAATACGCACTGCAGCTGTTAAAACATCGGCATCTTGGCTACGTGGGCCGTACTCTACAAGGGTTTGAACAATAGAGCGCATATCACGAATAGCCACACCTTCGTTTAATAAATTTTGCAGTACTTTTACAACGGTTGTCAGTGGTAGTACTTCTGGCACTAACCCTTCGACTAAACGTGGATGGCTTTTAGCTAACATATCAAGCAGGTTTTGAACCTCCTCATGGCCTAGTAATAATGCGGCACTGTTAGTTAATAACTGGCTAATATGGGTGGCTACCACAGTGGCTGAGTCAACCACGGTGTAACCTAGTGATTGTGCTTCGTCTTTTTGATCAGGCTTTATCCACACCGCATCTAAGCCAAATGCTGGGTCTTTGGTTTCAACCCCTTTAATAGGGCCAAATACTTGCCCTGGGTTGATGGCCAGTTCATCGCCATGTTTGAGTTCGCCCTCACCACTTGAAACACCCATCATGGTAATACGGTACGCATTAGGGTCTAACTCTAAGTTATCGCGAATATGTACAGGCGGTACTAAAAAGCCAAGCTCCTGAGATAGCTTTTTACGCACCCCTTTAATTCGGTTGAGCAGCTCACCACCTTGAGATTGGTCAACAAGCGGAATAAGCCTGTAGCCAACTTCTAAGCCAATAACGTCAATTTGTTGTACATCGTCCCATCCAAGCTCTTTTTTCTCTTGCTTGTTTGCAACACCAGTACCGGCAACGGTACCACTTTCAGCCTCTTGGGCTGCTAGAGCAGCGGCTTTTAATTTTTGCTGCTGAGTAAAGTAAGCTAAGTAGCCAAGTAGTGCGCCTAAACTTAAAAAAGCAATATGAGGCATACCCGGAACTAACCCCATAATGATTAAAATACCTGAGGCGATAAATAATGATTTTTCGTTACCTAATTGGGCTTTAAATTGCTCACCCATGTTATGTGATTCGTTTTGGCGAGTAACAACAATAGCAGTACCAATAGAGAGCAGTAATGAAGGAAGCTGCGCCACAAGGCCGTCACCAATGGTAAGTAAAGTATATACTTCCATTGCGCGGCTAAAGCTCAAGTCATGTTGGATCATGCCCACAAATAAGCCGCCAACAATATTAATAATTAATATCACGATACCGGCAATGGCATCGCCTTTTACAAACTTACTCGCCCCATCCATAGAGCCGTAAAAGTCGGCTTCGCGGGTTACTTCGCTGCGGCGCTCACGTGCTTGCTCTGCACTAATAAAGCCAGCGTTTAAGTCGGCATCTATCGCCATTTGCTTACCCGGCATAGCATCTAGCGTGAAACGAGCCGATACTTCAGAAATACGCCCTGCACCTTTGGTTATTACTACAAAGTTTATGATGATCAGAATTAAAAACACCACTAAACCTACCGCGTAGTTTCCGCCAATAACCACTGAGCCAAACGCTTCAATTACTTTACCAGCCGCATCACCCCCGTTGTGACCCTCAAGGAGCACCACGCGCGTACTGGCAACATTTAGTGCTAAACGCATAATTGTAGCGATTAACAATACCGCCGGAAACATGCCAAATTCGAGGGGTTTCATGGTGTAAACAGTCACCAGTAAAACAACTAAGGCAAGGGCAATATTAAATGAAAATAATATATCAAGAAGAAATGGCGGCAGCGGTAAAATAACCATACCCAGCGCTGCAAGTACTAATAGCGGTGTGCCAACACCTTTGGCATACTCTTTTTTATCTTTGTTAAGTTGTTGTAATACCGCTTTAAAATCCATAACTCTACAATTCAATAAATTGACACTAGCCTGAAATTGCAATAACTATTCCAAGTATAGAGCCAGCAATAGATTCATTGAGTATTGATACAAAATTTAAAGCAAGTGAGAGACAAGAGCGAATGGGCTTTATGGTTTGAATTTGCAGCCCCATGTTGGTATTTAGGCAAGGCGCCCCTGTAAAGTATGGTTGGCTCAGCTTACCCTAATCGTATTTAAAATCATCCGGAATAGGCAGTTTAGATTTAAGAGGGATGGGGCGCTTTCCGCGGCCTTTTTTAAACCGTTTAAGCTGAAATACATAGGCTAAAACTTGAGCGACAGCGGTAAATAGCTGATCTGGGATCTGTTGGCCTATTTCGGCGGTATGATAAAGCGCCCGCGTAAGCATAGGAGATTCTACAATCGGTACTTCGTTACCTTTGGCTATTTTACGAATTTGCATAGCCATTTCATCTATCCCTTTGGCAAGTACAATCGGCGCACCTGCTCGCTCAGTATCGTATTTTAGCGCCACAGAATAGTGAGTAGGGTTGGTTACAATTACGTCGGCATCGGGGACATCTTGCATCATTCTTCGCTGCGACATTTGCCTTTGTGTTTGCCTAATGCGCGCTTTAATTTGCGGATCACCCTCTGAGTTTTTGTACTCGTCTTTGATCTCCTGCATNGTCATTTTAAGTTGTTTGTTGTGGTTATAACTTTGATAAGGCGCATCTATTGCGGCAATAATCACCAAAGTGCACGACAACCCTAAAAACATCCACGAGAGTATTTCAAGGGCATGAATTATATTACTAGGTGCGCTTTCAATACTTAAATGCAAAATTTCATCAAAAAAAGTTTGAATCAAAAACACCGCAAAAATAGCCACCAGCGCAAACTTTAATATAGATTTTACAAGCTCTATCGCTGCTTGTGGGCCAAACATGCGTTTAAAGCCCTTCATTGGCGACATTTTACTGGGTTTAGGTGCCGCGGCTTCCCAACTAAAATTAAAGCCGCCGAGTAAGGTATTTCCTATAAATGCTGCAATAACAATAATTAAAACAAACATCGCCATAGGAAACAGCAACGCACTGGCCACCTCACTCCACACCGCAAACATTTTAGTGGTGTCGTAGGTTTCACTGCGATTTAAAGACAGCATCCTGCCCATAANATTGTANAANCCTTTGCCTATTTCGGGCCCATATAACAGCAACGAAATTGCAGAAAAAATAAGTACAAACATAGTNCCTANNTCTTTTGAGCGTGCTATTTGACCTTTCTTTTTAGCATCTTCGAGCTTTTTGGAGGTGGGTTCTTCTGTTTTTTCTTGTCCTGAATCTTCAGCCATTGCCCCTCCTACACCGTACAGCCAACAAGGCTACACATTAGCTCAATCATTTTTAACCACTGAAACTCAAATTGGGTTACAAAATTACCCAAGGTGGCCCAAATAATCATTAAACCGGCAACTAATGTAAACGGAAAACCTATTGAGAAAATGTTTAATTGCGGTGCTGCGCGGGTCATAATACCAAATGAAATATTAATAATGAGCATGGCCGTAAGGGGGGCTAAAGCCAATACCAGTGCAGTGGTAAACATCCAGCTGCCCCACGTTACTATGTCCCAGTAATGATCAACAGCCCACCACTGGCCGTTTATAGGCAACACCGAAAAACTATGCACCACCATTTGAATCATCATTAAATGGCCATTAAAAACAAAAAATAACAAGGTCGCTAAAATTAAGTAAAACTGGCCAACTGCAGGCACACTCGCACCATTTGAAGGGTCTATAACAGAGGCAAAGCCCAAACCGGTTTGCATTGCCAGTATTTGCCCAGCAAGCACAAAGGTATTTAGCATTAGCGTAGAGGCAAACCCTATCGCAACACCTATCAACATTTGCTGTATAACCACCAGCACCATTTCAAAAGAAAATAAATTAGTAAATGTTGCAGGAGGCAGCGCTGGCACCACTAAAAACGTTACCACTACCGCCAATCCCATTTTAATGCGCGTAGGTACGTTTTGTGCGCCTAAGCCCGCCATAATCATGATCATAGAGCTGATGCGAACTAAAGGCAGTAAAAAATCACTTAACCATTGAATAACAACAGAAAAAGGAAATTCCACAATTAGCCTGCAATTTCAGGAATGAGTAACACTAGGCGGGTAAAAAANTCCATTAGCTCTTGAGTAAGCCAATGCCCACCTACAATAAGTGCTCCAATGGTAANTAATAAGCGCGGTAAAAAACTTAGGGTTTGTTCATTAATTGAGGTTGCCGCTTGGAACACCGCCACCACTAAACCAACAAGTAAACCAGGTACCACAATAGCTGATACCAGCTTAATAACTAAAAACAGTGCATCGCTAAGAATATCAACAAAAATTTCTGGTTCCATGTTGTACTCCTAATGTTTAAAAGTGCGAATGTAAAACATGGTTTATGTCCCTAAGCCAAAGCTTTTGGCTAACGTGCCCATTACTAAGCTCCAGCCATCGACCAGTACAAATAACATTATTTTAAAAGGCAAGGACACTATCATGGGCGAGAGCATCATCATACCCATGGCCATTAATACCGAGGCAACCACTAAATCCACAATTAAAAACGGTATAAAAAACATAAAACCAATGATAAACGCGGTTTGTAGTTCACTGGTCACAAATGCAGGTATTAACACAATAAGCGGTGTGGCCTCTGGCGAATCAAGCTGCTCATAACCTGCTATTTTGGCAAACGTTTCTAAGTCTTTTAATCGTACCTGCGAGAGCATAAAGGCCTTCATGGGCTCCTTTGCAAGCTCTAATGCTTGTACCGAAGTAACTTGTTCATTTAAATAGGGTTCTATCGCACGTTCGTTAACTTGCTGATAAATAGGCGCCATAATAAAAATACTTAAAAAAAGCGACATCCCTAATAAAACTTGGTTTGAAGGTGTTGATTGTAAACCAATGGCTTGGCGCAAAATGGCCAGTACAACAATAATACGGGTAAACGAAGTCATCATAATTATGGCGGCAGGAATAAAGCTCAGCGCCGTCATAATTGCCAGTACTTGCAAGGTTACAGAGTAATCTTGCGTCCCGTCGGCATTGGTTGTAATGGTTAGAGCGTCTATGCCCTCTGCACTGCTTGCAGCAGGTACAAATAACACAGCTAAAATAATCAGCAGCCACTTTATCATAGGGTTAATTCTTTTTATTTTGATTCGTTTGCGGGTTTAGTAGTTTGCTAAATCGCTTAGCAAGTTCTGGCAGTTCTTTTTCACTTAACGGCGTGTCTAATTTATGTAAGTAGTTAATACTGTGCGGGGTGACCCCTAATAAATGCTGTGCATTATCTATTTCAACCACCATTAAGCGCTCTCGAGAGCCAAGCGGTAAGCTTCGTACCACTTTAAATTCTTCGCTATTAGCTAAATTTGGGTTAAGTTTTTTAACAAAAAATGCCAGCACTACAATCAGTACTAGCACCGCAACCAACGACAACACCATAGACAAAATGTCGGCCGTAGGTGTTAACGTTTCTGCCTTTGTAAATACTGAGTTTGTTAAAGCAGCAAGGGAGCTCATCGTAATTTTTTGATCCGCTCTACCTGGCTAATAACATCCGTTAAACGAATACCAAATTTATCATTCACTACAACCACTTCGCCATGGGCAATGAGCGTACCATTTACTAATACATCCAGTGGTTCGCCGGCTACACGGTCTAGTTCAACAACAGAGCCTTGGTTTAGCTGCAGTAAGTTACGAATATTTATTTTAGAGCGCCCTACTTCCATAGAAATAGTCACAGGAATATCTAAAATTGTATCGAGTTTACGCTTTTCGTCACCGCTAAGTTCATGTTTAGCATCACTTAGTTCATCAAGCTCTGCTACATGCGCTTCGGCGCTCTCATCACCGCCTTCGGCTTCAGCTAGGGCTGCTGCCCATTCGTCCATTGTGTCTTGATCATCGCTCATACTTTTAACCTTTTAATCAATTACCAGTCTAAGTCTACACCGTCAGAAAGGTGTAAATCATCTTCTAGTTCTGCTAATTCTGCATCTGAATCAATTTTCTTGCCGCCTTTGGTAAATACATGCAGCTCAGATTTAACTGAATCAGGGCGTTTAATTTTTTCACTAATTTGTAGCGCAACGTTATCGCGAGAACGACCCATTTTAGCTCTAAATGTAGGTAACTCCTCAACAAATACCGTAATATGCTCTGGCATTTCTACCGGTATAATATCGCCCGCTTTAAGTTCCATTATTTGTTTAAGAGACAAATCCACCTCAAGAAGTTGAGTCGACATATCCACCTCAACGTCCATAATTTCATCGCGTAAAGCTTTGCTCCAGCGCAAATCGGTGTCTTCTGTATCCGATTGTACACCCGCATCTAATAGCTCTCTAATGGGTTCAAGCATTGAATACGGCAAAGCGATGTGAAAATCGCCGCCACCGCCATCTAATTCAATATGAAAAGAGCTAATAACCACAACCTCAGTAGGGCTCACAATGTTAGCCATTGCTGGGTTTACTTCTGAATCGAGGTATTCAAACGACACGTCCATAACCGGTGCCCATGCTTCTTTGTAATCTTCAAAGATAATTTTTAGTAGCATTTGCACGATTCGACGTTCGGTAGGGGTAAATTCGCGGCCTTCAATTTTGGCATGGTAACGCCCGTCACCACCAAAAAAGTTATCTACCAAAATAAACACTAAACGTGCTTCCATGGTGATAAGGCCAGTGCCTTTTAGCGGTCTAAAACGCACCATATTTAAACTTGTTGGTACAAATAAGGTATGAATGTATTCGCCAAATTTAATCATTTGTACGCCATTAATCGACACCTCTGCGGTGCGGCGCATCATGTTAAATAAGCTTATTCGCATATGACGAGCAAACCGCTCGTTAACAATTTCCAGGGTCGGCATGCGACCACGCACGATCCGATCTTGCGAAGAAAAGTCGTACTGTAATGTACTGCCTTCGCCGTCTTCACCTTCGTGTATATCTTCCTCTTCGACTTCATCAACGCCGTGTAAGAGTGCATCAATTTCGTCTTGGGATAATAAATCGCTCACGCTAGCCCCTTATTGCATCACAAAGCCGGTAAACAATACCCGCTCAATTACTTTAGTGCCTTCAACATCATTCAGCGCAGCTTGCACTTTTTCAAGCGCAGTAAAGCGTAATGTTTCTTTGCCTGCACTGGTGCTGAGTTCATCAGCTGTGGTGGTTGAAAACACGCTTAATAAGGTGCCTTCAATCAGTGGGATGTGCTTTTTAGCGGTTTCTTCATTTACATCGCCACGCACAAGTAATTGCACTTTTATTTGTACAATTCTATCTCTGCTTGACCCAGGTACATTAAACACAAAGGGTCTTGGCATAGCAACATACAAGGCACTGCCCATTTCAGCTGAAGAGCCTGAAGGTGTAGCCGAGTCGCTTTGCGCTGCGGTTGTTGTTTCTTCATCTAATGTTTCAACGGGTGCATCATCGCCCGCCATAAAAAAATAGCCTGCACCACCGCCAACAACAAGCAGTACTGCCACTATGATTATGATCAGCTTTTTTTTGCTTTTACCGGTTTCTTCTATTTCTAAACTTGTTTCTTCGGCCATTGTGATTCCTTTTTTAGCAAAGGTACTTGCTTGTTTTAGTTATTATAATAGCAGTACTTAGGCATAGTAATCTATTGATGATGAAGTTTGTTGTCGAGAACTTTGTGGGTTAGCTCCATCTTGCTCATCATTTTTATCCTGCTGTGTATTTTTATCAGCCGTTTGACCTTGTGATTGCCCCTCGCCTTCATCGCTTTGCTCATTACCAGATTGCCCGTAAGAAATCGTACTTTCACCTAAATCAATTCCCTGCTCGGCTAACATTTCACGTAAGCGCGGCATTGATTGTTCAAGTGCTTCTTTAGCTTGCTGGTTTTGCACTACAAAATTTATTTGTGCTTGTTCAGCATCACTTCTGATACGAATTTGCATACTGCCCATTTCTGGCGGATCTAAGCGAATTTCAGCTTCTTTATTGCTAATGCTTAGCATTGAAGATACACGCTCTTGAAGCATTTTAGCTGCATCACTTTTAACAATATTAATAGCCTGCATCATACTTGCATCTATATTTACCTGCTTAACCTGCGCGGTGCTGCTTTGTAATTGCTGCGACTGTATAGCTTGGCTCTCTAAAATAGACTGCTCATAACGAGCGTTGTCGTACTGAGTATTTATTTGTGCCTGCGTGTTATTAATGCCATCAGTTATCAACGTAAACACCTGGGCTACACGCGATAAACCAGTATTTGTTTTAGGCTCTTTAAGTAAGCTTTCCTGCTCG
>JGI12218J13221_1000188_pt1 | contig 10191 bp, 8 predicted proteins | sample DeeseametaMP0203_FD_13221 | JGI IMG/M metagenome (IMG submission 13221) | reverse complement strand
GGGTGGTCAAGCGTAGCTTGGCGGGCAGCGGGTGAATTTATAAGGGTGCAGTGCGTCCAGCGCAAACTCTTATAAAGAGGGGGTTTACCCCCTGTTACGATGGAATGCGTCCAGCATGGAGTCGGAACGTACTTTCGGTTTTTCTGTAGTAACCTTATTATGACTAATAATAAGTTCCGAAAGGAAGTACCGAAAAGCTGAATGGTTGCGGCTGAGCAACTATGAAGTAAGAGCACTGATAAAGTGCGAGTGAACAATCAAACTTTGATTGTGAATTGTCTTTTCAAGAACGTGATGGAAAAGTTAGTTTTTAAAATGTGGACAACTAAAGTTGACCGACAATTTAAAAACAACTTTACCACACTCAATATCACAATCCCGATCTGAACTTGCGCTCCGCGCCCAACAACAACAAACAAAAATTTGAAGGATTCTTTTTTATTGGATATGAACCAGAGTGCAGGGAGTGGAGGGATTCTGAAAATGCGGCGGCTACCCTGAATTTTCTATCAATTCAAGGTTGCCGCTTCGCAAATGAACCGTCGGTTGGTCGGTCGTTCATCTGGTACACATAGTGAACAGCTTGTGTACTCAGTCACTCAACAGCCTGTGCGCTGTCTCTGCCCCGTGGTGACTGCCTGTTAATCTGAACGCTTCGGTGTTTCCTAAGCAGCTTTAACAGCGCGGTTTTCCGGTTGCCTTATGGCAGAGGTTGCTTCCCCATTCTAGGCGAAGTGACACATGGGTGACGAATCGAGGCGAACAGCAACAAACGTTTCGCTCTGGGTTTATCTGACCGTAAAGGCTAACCAGCTAGCACGAAAATTTTCAATCACTGTCGGACGCATAATCAATTACTGAGCATTGCCCAAACCATGGAAGGGATAAAAAATTACACAAAGGGATTGAATACGAGGGCACTTTATGTGCTAAGATATGTATTCAATCAGTGGGTGCTGATTTGAATCCCGACTTAGCCGAGCCTGCCAGCTCGGCTTTGTCACTTCTGATACAGGATAATATTTCTATTTAGCCTGTTTGTCGATCCCTCAGACGTCAATTTTTACCAGCCTTTAAAAGCGAATGCTCCAGAGCAGATAAATGCTGTCTGAGTTTTAAGTCATTTGGGTAAAGCAAGACTAAAGACTTAAAGTCTTTAATCTCGCTCTCTAACCATACTCTATAAAGATTCATTAGCGCTAGAACCTAACTGGCCGCAAGCGGTAACCAGTGAATCTATATAATCGAGCTTACGTTTTGAGTTGGCTTTCAACGTAGTGATATGGCAGACATCACCAACCAACTCAACATAACCGACATTGCCTGATTCTATATTTGTTTTAAATGAATCTAGGCGATTATGGTCACGATAAATTGAGCTTAACGTATTTTCATCAACATAATTAAACTCAATAAACCCTGATGCACCGTTTTTTATATTCGACATCGCTACATCTTGTTGGCTAGCTCCGCTAGGCAATGAGATTAGTGATGCAACAAGCGCTAGCGCGTTAGATACCAACTTTAGCTGCAACTTCATTGATTGCTCCTCGTAGATTTTCAGATTTAGAAACAGTTTGCTTCATCATTGTGACGCTACTCCCCACACTGGTTGTGTAAGAGATAGCGTTTCCTTCAACATAGTCTTGGTTAAACCAAGGCCCACCCATAAACGAGAGTGACGGAGAGCCTTTGTCTGTGGCGTACACATACCCATCACTCGTGTAAAAACGAACACCTTCAACCCCTGATAAGTCTGCTGTTAACACGCGTTCATAGCCGGCAAAGAAAGCTGCATCAGCAAGCGCTTCATCTACAACAGCGGTGTCATTGAAATACGAAAATACAATCTCTAATACATCCTCATAGCTCGGTGACTGCATTGATTCTACTGCCTGAGCTAAGATAAAGAAGTGTTTAGAAGCCAAGTAAGACTGCACCAGTTTAAGCTTCATGAAGCGGTAACGGCCCTCTTTATTGTCTGCAACTCTAGGCCAACCACCCTCAGGAGAAACCCCACCCATTACCAATGCAGCAAAGTGGCATTTATCAACAGCCTTAAGGCTTTCATTCATTATATTTCCATCAAGAAAGCGAGCATAAAACTCTATCCCCTCTTGTCCTGAAGCTTTGAATTCTTGATATTTTTGAATGCTGTAATCAATTGTTTCTTTACCTACCCCGTAATCGTTTTTAAAAAAACCTCTATTCGATTTCAATTCATGATCAGCTTTCAGCACCAAATCATCGCTGAGTTTAAATTGATAAATGCTCTTCTCATATGTCACTTGAGCTTCTTTGATGAAGTCATTAAGGCACAGTGACGCGGTAACCGCTGGCATTACCTTAGAGAAAAGCCCATAGGGCTTTGTCTGAACGGTTACAGAATAATCCTTTGCCTTAGCCATAGTCTTAGCGGAATTAATGGCCTCGGCTCTTGTTAGCGCTTCTCTGTCAGTTGTTCCAGCACCCACAGTGGCAGGATTATTACAGCCAGCCAAAAGCGCAAGCGTAAGCGCTGCGCAAAACATTTTAGTTTTCATCGGATTCTCCATTCATTTTTTCAAGCAAGTTTCCCAGCTCCTCGGGGACTTCAACGGTTTCTTGGTTCAGTTGATTATTCATTTTGTCGCTAAGGTTCTTCATCGCCTCATCACGCTTAGCGCGTTGTTCTCGCTGCTTTTCCCTTAGTGCATCGAGTATTTGTTTCTGTTGTTCAATGTCGGCGCCTGGCACAGTCATAGCCTCGCCATTCCATGCCGATGCAAAGTCACGGTCAAACTCCATTTGTCTAATCGTTTGCTCCTGCTTTAAAACCTGACGCTCCATATCTGAGCTTTCATAAAGCATCAGAAATAAAACCGTTCCTATGACGGCTGTAGGGGCTGCAATAAAGAGCCATTGCATAGGGGTTACATTCATAGTCTTTCTCCATTAGGCCACTGCGATATGTCGTAGAATTTGAATAGGGCGAGAATGTTTTCCTTTATCTCTAATGAGCCACGCTGACCGCTATCATCCTTGTAATAGCCTGTTTTAATGCTGTGAAATAGATTCTTAAAGCGTACCGCGCTATCGTCTTCACAGATGTAATACACGCCCTTGTAAGCCTTTTTAACTGCACACAGGTATGCATATTCGCCTATTACTTGCTGATAACGCTTCTTGCTTTTAAACGTCAGTTCTACCTCGATGGCTATTCTTCTTCCATTTGGGTCTGTAGCGACCGCATCGGGCCTTTTTGAAATATCGCCACCCATACGCTCACCGCGAACCCAATCAGTCCATCCAGCGCGTTCTGCTTCGATTCTCGCGATTTGCAGCTTTGATTGGTGGTTAATGTGGCTTACGCTGATTTTACTTGGCTCAAATGTCGAACGGCTTAACGCTTCGGCCACTTTTTCGGGCTCTACGGCCATTGCAAGCCCGTTTGCAGTGATCCCCCATAGATTTGTATCAGGCCCACCTAAAGAAACCTTGTGAGGCTTTACAAGCCCCTTATCTTCCATTTTTCGAAGCAATCTATTTACAGGAACATGAGTGGCGAACCCTAGTAACTGCTGCAATGTTTTGGCTGTAGTCCAAACCTCATCGAATAGGAAAGATAGAACCAGACGTTCTTTCTCAGCTGCGCGCCTCATACGCTCAGCCCTGTCCTTAATTAGAGTTGTCATTATTATTTCCTACACTTAAAGCTCTGCACTTTTGAACCCAAAATCCATAATAGCTTGCGGACTTTCTTCATTAATCAGCCAGCGCGAACCTTGACTTACCCAAGAACCATCTGTTTGCTTATACTGCACATCAGGTAAGCGGCCAATGAACCCCTTATCCGTTGAGAAAACCTTTTCCACACGATAGGTGGTACGAATATTTTTTCTCTCGTTGTACGTAAATTCTGCCATTAGTTTTTATCTCCCATTAATTCCTCAATTTCGGAAGCGCTTGGCCCTAATAGCCAGCGCCCTAGAAAGGCAATGCGCCAAACGCGCGTTCCTTTCCTATAAGCTGGATAAATCCACCCCGTTTTTGCCATTCTGCGCAAGGTAACCAGAACGTGTCTGCTTCCCTCGCCTTGCAGCATGTTCGTTATTTCCCTTGTTGATGCTTCATCAACTTTATCGAGAACATTTAAAATTGCGTCATTCAATTTTGAGCCTTTCATTGCGCCCTCTCTTGCTCTTCGTCTGCGCTAAATTCATCAAACAAAGAATCGAAATCACTTTCTGATGGTTCTTCAATTGTTTCTGGCTCTAGCTCTTCCTCGCCCTCTGGCTCAAAGTCTTTGAGGTATTCAATCGGCCCTGCCACTTTCACACTCCCTTCATCCTCTAAAAGCTGTAAAGGTGCACCACATGATTCACAATCAAAGGTTTCTTTTAATGCGTGTGCTGTCTCGGTCCACTCTTCACAGAACGGACATTGGCGCAGCTCGTTAAAATCTGAGACAGTTTCGGCAGTTACCACCTCCACTTTTTGCTCTGGCTCATCATCAACTGTGAAATTTTCAATGGCTGCTGCCGCTCCACCTTTTATTATTGGCTTCCCAGCAACTATAGGAACAGCAACAGAAGGGTCATCTCCTGACGGTCCGTTTGATTTGAAATGAGCAATAGTTTGCTTTTGAACATTTAAACGGTTAACCGATGCGAAGATTGGCATCACGCTTGGTTGATAAAGCACACACACACCAACAGGAAGATTAAGCAGCATATTTTCATCGACAAAATAGCGCTCAGACTGACGAACGGAACGTTCACTATCTACAATTTCAGATAGCCCCGTATTACGTGAAACTTTACGCGTTTCATCATCGACCTGAATTTTACCGCTCATTTTGGCGAACCATTCAGCCGTTTCGGGGTTTTGCACCTTGTAAGCAATTTTTATTTTGCAGTTTTCAACAACCGAACCAATAACAGCTTCACCGTTCAAGTCGCTTGGGCAATCCCTCAAATCATCAATTGCTTGGTGGGCCATTAAGATATGCATTCCCTTGTCACGTACCGTTCCAAGCGCCTCAATTACTGGTTTTGATATGTGATATTTTAATTCGTCCAAGAAAACGCAAACGGGGCGAACGTTGCTCGTTCTGTCTCTATCCTCACAAAGCTGAACAAGCCTAGTCATAAGCATACGTTGAGCAAGAATGATTCTGCTCTGTCTTGTGCTCCCTACAAAGTAAACACAGCCACCATTTTTGACCACATCCCCTAAATTAAGGCCATTTCTCGCAGATAACGCAGGTATTTTGGCTAACTCTCTAAGGGATGAAAAGAAACCCTCTGCGCTCTCAGAAATAGCCGACGCCTCTGGTGCTACGGCCAATTTATCAATGAAGCACATGCCCTCTTCCATTGCCAAATTAGACATAAATGAAGCAGCATCACGGTCTTTTATTTTGTAGAAATCTGAATCACTTCCTTTTGGATAAAGAGAAAACGCAGCATTAAAAAGCTCTTCTATCTGGTCTGGTTCTGCGCCCTCTAAAATATTGAATGCATAGTCTTTCTTCCTTAAATCAATTAGGTGGAATTGCTGCCCCAATTCTTCACATTTTTGTTTTAATGCACTCGCGGCCCATTCATCATCTTTCGGATCAATAACAAATACGGCTTCATTCTTTGCTAATGCTTGAGATAGTAAGACCTGAGATATAACCCCCTTACCTGCTCCAGTTGTTCCTAGAACATCTATGTGGCTTGTTTTAAATACCTCATAATCTAAAAACACCGGCTTTCGTTTTTCATCAAATCCAATGAAAACTTTGTCTTCTGTGTTGGTGAATTTTTCAATTTCAGCTTTTACGTGCTTTGGTAGCAGCTCATGAATGTTTCTAACATCCGTTTTTTGATTTCTCAAAAGCTCGTTCTTCTTGGTAAATCCAGCAAAGAAATTCTGAAAAATCGGTTCAATGTATCGAGCTGATAGGAACTGAGAGAAAACACCCAAGATAAAAAAGACAATATGAAACAAGAATTTTTTTGTTTTATAAGTCACTGGCTGATCAAAAAACACCTCAACCAGAAACGGCCCTGCAAAATGTGAGAACGGCCCTGCTATGAAAAAAAGGCCAATAAGCGTTCTGTAAAAGCTCAGAGTAAACTCTGATTTTGACTCCCTTTCTGAAGAGAACCAGAGCGTAAAAAACAACCCACAAAAGAACGACATTAGAATTGGAACAAAGCTTATTGAGTAACCACCGTACCAAATAACAAAGTTACCAATCAGATTTAAAAAAGAATCAAACATACACATACCTCCGCTGTTTACCTGTACATTATATGATCTTTATTGTTCCGAAGCAATGTTCCGAACAATAAAAATATAAATCTAATGTGCAGGCAGCTTTTGCCAAGCCCTTGGGCGCGGAAAATCGTCCAGATTTGGAGTGCAAACCTAAGTCAAAAACAGAGACTTCAATCCCTAAGGATTGTTAAGGTCTCTTTTTGAATTAGGTGCGCAGGACTCCCCAGAGTCCGAAGAGGTGAACGGAAAACGCCCCAGCGTTTGTAGTGAGCCGCTGCCCGTCCAGCTCCGCTTGACCACCACTTTTGGTGTGCGAAAAGGCGAAGCCGTCTTGAGCAGTGGAGTGCAAACGACACCGGAAGAAAAAAAGAAAATGTGGCGGAAACTCCGTTTCCACAGCACTTTTTTTTCTGTAGCCCCTAAAGGGGTGGTCAAGCGTAGCTTGGCGGGCAGCGGGTGAATTTATAAGGGTGCAGTGCGTCCAGCGCAAACTCTTATAAAGAGGGGGTTTACCCCCTGTTACGATGGAATGCGTCCAGCATGGAGTCGGAACGTACTTTCGGTTTTTCTGTAGTAACCTTATTATGACTAATAATAAGTTCCGAAAGGAAGTACCGAAAAGCTGAATGGTTGCGGCTGAGCAACTATGAAGTAAGAGCACTGATAAAGTGCGAGTGAACAATCAAACTTTGATTGTGAATTGTCTTTTCAAGAACGTGATGGAAAAGTTAGTTTTTAAAATGTGGACAACTAAAGTTGACCGACAATTTAAAAACAACTTTACCACACTCAATATCACAATCCCGATCTGAACTTGCGCTCCGCGCCCAACAACAACAAACAAAAATTTGAAGGATTCTTTTTTATTGGATATGAACCAGAGTGCAGGGAGTGGAGGGATTCTGAAAATGCGGCGGCTACCCTGAATTTTCTATCAATTCAAGGTTGCCGCTTCGCAAATGAACCGTCGGTTGGTCGGTCGTTCATCTGGTACACATAGTGAACAGCTTGTGTACTCAGTCACTCAACAGCCTGTGCGCTGTCTCTGCCCCGTGGTGACTGCCTGTTAATCTGAACGCTTCGGTGTTTCCTAAGCAGCTTTAACAGCGCGGTTTTCCGGTTGCCTTATGGCAGAGGTTGCTTCCCCATTCTAGGCGAAGTGACACATGGGTGACGAATCGAGGCGAACAGCAACAAACGTTTCGCTCTGGGTTTATCTGACCGTAAAGGCTAACCAGCTAGCACGAAAATTTTCAATCACTGTCGGACGCATAATCAATTACTGAGCATTGCCCAAACCATGGAAGGGATAAAAAATTACACAAAGGGATTGAATACGAGGGCACTTTATGTGCTAAGATATGTATTCAATCAGTGGGTGCTGATTTGAATCCCGACTTAGCCGAGCCTGCCAGCTCGGCTTTGTCACTTCTGATACAGGATAATATTTCTATTTAGCCTGTTTGTCGATCCCTCAGACGTCAATTTTTACCAGCCTTTAAAAGCGAATGCTCCAGAGCAGATAAATGCTGTCTGAGTTTTAAGTCATTTGGGTAAAGCAAGACTAAAGACTTAAAGTCTTTAATCTCGCTCTCTAACCATACTCTATAAAGATTCATTAGCGCTAGAACCTAACTGGCCGCAAGCGGTAACCAGTGAATCTATATAATCGAGCTTACGTTTTGAGTTGGCTTTCAACGTAGTGATATGGCAGACATCACCAACCAACTCAACATAACCGACATTGCCTGATTCTATATTTGTTTTAAATGAATCTAGGCGATTATGGTCACGATAAATTGAGCTTAACGTATTTTCATCAACATAATTAAACTCAATAAACCCTGATGCACCGTTTTTTATATTCGACATCGCTACATCTTGTTGGCTAGCTCCGCTAGGCAATGAGATTAGTGATGCAACAAGCGCTAGCGCGTTAGATACCAACTTTAGCTGCAACTTCATTGATTGCTCCTCGTAGATTTTCAGATTTAGAAACAGTTTGCTTCATCATTGTGACGCTACTCCCCACACTGGTTGTGTAAGAGATAGCGTTTCCTTCAACATAGTCTTGGTTAAACCAAGGCCCACCCATAAACGAGAGTGACGGAGAGCCTTTGTCTGTGGCGTACACATACCCATCACTCGTGTAAAAACGAACACCTTCAACCCCTGATAAGTCTGCTGTTAACACGCGTTCATAGCCGGCAAAGAAAGCTGCATCAGCAAGCGCTTCATCTACAACAGCGGTGTCATTGAAATACGAAAATACAATCTCTAATACATCCTCATAGCTCGGTGACTGCATTGATTCTACTGCCTGAGCTAAGATAAAGAAGTGTTTAGAAGCCAAGTAAGACTGCACCAGTTTAAGCTTCATGAAGCGGTAACGGCCCTCTTTATTGTCTGCAACTCTAGGCCAACCACCCTCAGGAGAAACCCCACCCATTACCAATGCAGCAAAGTGGCATTTATCAACAGCCTTAAGGCTTTCATTCATTATATTTCCATCAAGAAAGCGAGCATAAAACTCTATCCCCTCTTGTCCTGAAGCTTTGAATTCTTGATATTTTTGAATGCTGTAATCAATTGTTTCTTTACCTACCCCGTAATCGTTTTTAAAAAAACCTCTATTCGATTTCAATTCATGATCAGCTTTCAGCACCAAATCATCGCTGAGTTTAAATTGATAAATGCTCTTCTCATATGTCACTTGAGCTTCTTTGATGAAGTCATTAAGGCACAGTGACGCGGTAACCGCTGGCATTACCTTAGAGAAAAGCCCATAGGGCTTTGTCTGAACGGTTACAGAATAATCCTTTGCCTTAGCCATAGTCTTAGCGGAATTAATGGCCTCGGCTCTTGTTAGCGCTTCTCTGTCAGTTGTTCCAGCACCCACAGTGGCAGGATTATTACAGCCAGCCAAAAGCGCAAGCGTAAGCGCTGCGCAAAACATTTTAGTTTTCATCGGATTCTCCATTCATTTTTTCAAGCAAGTTTCCCAGCTCCTCGGGGACTTCAACGGTTTCTTGGTTCAGTTGATTATTCATTTTGTCGCTAAGGTTCTTCATCGCCTCATCACGCTTAGCGCGTTGTTCTCGCTGCTTTTCCCTTAGTGCATCGAGTATTTGTTTCTGTTGTTCAATGTCGGCGCCTGGCACAGTCATAGCCTCGCCATTCCATGCCGATGCAAAGTCACGGTCAAACTCCATTTGTCTAATCGTTTGCTCCTGCTTTAAAACCTGACGCTCCATATCTGAGCTTTCATAAAGCATCAGAAATAAAACCGTTCCTATGACGGCTGTAGGGGCTGCAATAAAGAGCCATTGCATAGGGGTTACATTCATAGTCTTTCTCCATTAGGCCACTGCGATATGTCGTAGAATTTGAATAGGGCGAGAATGTTTTCCTTTATCTCTAATGAGCCACGCTGACCGCTATCATCCTTGTAATAGCCTGTTTTAATGCTGTGAAATAGATTCTTAAAGCGTACCGCGCTATCGTCTTCACAGATGTAATACACGCCCTTGTAAGCCTTTTTAACTGCACACAGGTATGCATATTCGCCTATTACTTGCTGATAACGCTTCTTGCTTTTAAACGTCAGTTCTACCTCGATGGCTATTCTTCTTCCATTTGGGTCTGTAGCGACCGCATCGGGCCTTTTTGAAATATCGCCACCCATACGCTCACCGCGAACCCAATCAGTCCATCCAGCGCGTTCTGCTTCGATTCTCGCGATTTGCAGCTTTGATTGGTGGTTAATGTGGCTTACGCTGATTTTACTTGGCTCAAATGTCGAACGGCTTAACGCTTCGGCCACTTTTTCGGGCTCTACGGCCATTGCAAGCCCGTTTGCAGTGATCCCCCATAGATTTGTATCAGGCCCACCTAAAGAAACCTTGTGAGGCTTTACAAGCCCCTTATCTTCCATTTTTCGAA
>JGI12218J13221_1000184_pt1 | contig 10249 bp, 12 predicted proteins | sample DeeseametaMP0203_FD_13221 | JGI IMG/M metagenome (IMG submission 13221) | reverse complement strand
CTTACTACATCGCCCTCTTCAACAAGTAATGTATTGACTTGCCCTGCCATATCGAATGAAAGCGAAGTGGCCCGCGGGGATTCGATTAGCCCAAAAACATTGATTGGAGTTTCAAAGCCCGATTGAATTTTGACTGTTCCAGTGGACACTGCAACGGGAACTCTTGCCTCTGGCGTTTGTGTCGCATTGCCAAGACCTGCTGTCATCAAAAGAATGACCAACGCTGCAGTAAAACCGGCAATAGAGATAATAAGTGAGAGTTTGCCACTTTTAGAAGGCGTCGTTCCAGCAGTCATAACATTTCCTTTAACCAGTTTAGCGTTTGCTCTGGGCTACATTTGCATACTTATTGTGCTATGCTAGTATATAAATACTAGACCGTCCAGTTTGATATTTAAATATTCGTCAATAAAGTGAGAACGAACGTGGCTACCACTCGAAAGCAAGGCCGACCTAAAAGCGAAGAGAAATACCATCTTATATTGCATGCAGCGTCTTGCCTGTTCTTAAAAGAGGGTTTTGCCAACACATCTATGGACACTGTGGCTAAAGCCTCAGGTGTGTCTAAACAAACGGTCTATTCTCATTTCGAAGGAAAAGATGCTCTCTTTAAAGCAGCAATCTCATCGAAATGCAGATCATACCAACTCGACACCCAGCAACTTATCGACGCCACTTCAGGCTCACTCTCACTATTAGAATGTTTACGAAAAGTTGGCTGTCAGTTTGTGCGACTATTACAAGATCCTGAAGCCATTGCTATCTTTCGAGTAATTATAGCTGAAGCGGTAAATAGCCCTCATGTGGCAACACTTTTTTATCAGGCTGGGCCCGAAGCTTCCCTATCTACATTGAGTGATGTCATAGAGAAGTTCGGAGAAGGTAGCTTAAGCCGTGATATCGCCCAACAGCTGGCAGTAGATTATTGCGCCCTGCTTAAGGGGGAATATCACACCATGATGCTGTGCGGCATACAGTCTCCGCTTCAAGACGAAGCGATCACAGCCCACGTAAATAGCGCGGCTGAAAAGATCCTTTTACTCTTTACCCACTATACTCAGCAACACAATTAGCCGACATCTGCGCACATGCACACTTGCATTTTGATTTGTGGAAAGCCCTTTTCAATAAAACGCCAAACTGAGAAAAACGTAAGGCAAGATTAACGTTGCGCTAATGACTTAACCCCAGCGGTATTATAAACTAGCGCCGTTTTCGTTGATGATTGAGAAGCGCATGTCTGACTTTACCGGTAACCACATTCTTTCGGTTAATCAATTCGATCGCGAGGCCATTGAGAAAGTGTTCTCAGTTGCCAATTCCATGCAACCCTATGCCAAACGACAAAAGCGCACAACCGTGCTAGATGGCGCCATTCTCGGTAACCTTTTCTTTGAGCCAAGTACCCGTACGCGAGTTAGCTTTGGTACCGCATTCAACCTTTTAGGTGGTGAAGTTAGAGAAACCACCGGCATGTCGAGCTCTGCGCTGGCTAAAGGTGAGTCATTGTACGACACAGCCCGTGTGCTGAGCGGCTATTCCGACATTATTGCAATGCGACATCCTGCGGCGGGTTCAGTGGCAGAATTTGCCGAAGGTAGTCGTGTACCTGTTATCAACGGTGGTGATGGTGCAAACGAACACCCAACCCAAGCACTGTTGGACTTGTTCACGATTAAACGTGAACTGGAATACAATGGTCACGGCATTGACGGCTTACACATCGCCATGATTGGTGATTTGCGTTACGGCCGAACAGTACACTCTTTATCTCGCTTGTTATGTTTGTTTAAAAACATTCGCTTTACGCTCATTTCGCCAAAAGAGCTGGCCATGCCTCAGCCCATCATAGACGCCATCGAAAATGCGGGGCACCAGCTTACGATTACCGATACCCTTGAAGGGAATATGGATGCGGACATATGCTATCAAACACGCATTCAGGAAGAGCGCTTTCCTTCTCAGGAAGAAGCCAACAAATACCGAGGTAAGTTCCGCCTTAATCAGTCGATTTACACGAAACACTTTCAGTCGAAGACCGTTATCATGCATCCACTTCCACGAGATTCACGTATGGAAGCCAACGAATTAGATAACGATCTAAACCTTAATCCAAACCTCGCCATTTTTAGACAAACCGACAATGGTGTACTTGTCAGAATGGCATTGTTTGCGCTTACTCTGGGTGTAGAAAACCTTCTCACTAAGTACGAGCGTGACGTTGTTTGGTACAGCAATAAGAGTAAGTAATTACATGCAAAAATCTGAAGCCCTATTTACCCGCGCCCAAAAAACCATTCCTGGTGGCGTAAATTCACCCGTTCGCGCTTTTAAAGCGGTAGGCGGTACACCTCGCTTCATCACTAAAGCTGATGGCGCTTACATGTGGGATGCGGATGGCAAACAATATATTGACTATATTCAGTCTTGGGGCCCTATGGTTCTAGGTCACAATAACGCTCAAATTCGCGAAGCGGTTATTGAAGCGTCGTATAACGGCCTGTCTTTCGGTGCACCTACCGAAGCTGAAGTGATCATGGCTGAGTTGGTTAGCGAACTGGTTCCATCTATGGAAATGGTACGCATGGTGAACTCTGGTACAGAGGCCACCATGTCAGCTATTCGCCTGGCTCGCGGCTACACGAGCAGAAACAAAATTGTTAAGTTTGAAGGCTGCTACCACGGGCACGCCGACTCACTGCTAGTGAAAGCGGGCTCAGGGGCGCTACCCTTGGTGTACCAAGTTCACCAGGTGTTCCAGCAAATGTTGCTGAGCATACGCTTACCGTTGAATACAACAACCTAGACAGCGTAAAAGAAATCTTCGAAGCCCATGGCGATGATATTGCGTGCATTATCGTTGAACCTGTCGCAGGTAACATGAACTGTATCCCTCCTGTGGAAGGCTTCCTTGAAGGACTTCGCGCTATTTGTGACCAATATGGCAGCGTATTGATTTTTGATGAAGTAATGACAGGCTTCCGCGTATCTCGCGGCGGGGCGCAAGAGCGTTATAACATCAAACCAGACCTGACTTGCTTGGGTAAAGTCATTGGCGGCGGCATGCCAGTGGGCTGTTTTGGTGGCCGTCGTGACATTATTACTCACATAGCACCGACAGGGCCAATTTACCAAGCGGGTACGCTTTCTGGTAACCCAGTAGCAATGGCTGCAGGTCTTGCTGCTTTAACGCAAATAAAGCAGCCTGGACTTTACGATTCAATTTTCGAAAATACGCAAACGCTAGTGGATGGTTTCCAAGCCCTTGCTGACAAACACAATATTAGTCTAACTACTAATATTGCCGGCAGTATGTTTGGGATATTCTTTACTGACGTAGAGAAAGTCACGAACTACAAGCAAGCAATTAACTGTAATACCGAGCAATTCAACAAGTTCTATCACGGTATGCTAGAGCAAGGCGTTTACTTAGCACCTGCATCTTATGAAGCGGGCTTTGTTTCTAAAGCGCATGACGCTGCAGTCATTGAGCAAACCCTTGCTGCAGCAGATAAAGTGTTCTCAACGCTTTAATTCGCTCACGAAAAAATAAAGGCACTGAATAGTGCCTTTTTCGTTTTAAGTTTCTGACAATTTAGCCTGCTGGCGAATAAAATTAATGGATGGCGCGAAAAACGCAGCACCTGTTTCAGCACTGGTAAAGTCCAGCCATCTGTCATAATCGCCTTCACCGTTGCCGTATATTTGGCTGTGGAGCATCTGTTTAAATGGCCGCGCACTGGCACTACAGCTTACAAAGAATAAACCTTGAGAGGCCATATCACCGTATGGCATGCCTTGCTTAATTAGCCTTGGTTCGTCGCCATCGGGCGCAACAGTGCTTGCCCTAACACAATGCGAAGATTCAGACTGTTCGCTACTTACCAAATTGTGTTCTTGCGTGGTGCCCATCACTTGTTCTTGCTGACGGCTTGAAAGACTATTCCAGCGCCTTAAATCATGGCGATAGCGTTGTATGTGAACATAGCTGCCACCGCTAAAATCAGGGTCATCTTCGCCAATAATGCCGACTTGTCTCCGCTTCATTCCACGTGGATTATCTGCGCCATAGAGAAAACCATTGAGGTCACGGCCATCTAAGTACCTAAACCCTCTTATCTGCTCCACCAGTTCTACATGAATACGCAACAAATCCATCACTTCAATGCCAACCGCATGGCAAATATCCAGCCTATCAGCGCGAATTTGAATGAAGAGATCGCAAGGCATGGTGGGGGCACTTCTATCGTCACACTGCATATCAGGAAAAGGAGCAAGCTCAACAGGTATCAAACCGGGGTATACCTCAGCCCAGTAACCGGTGCCAATAGCGACAACCCCGGTTACCATGGCTTCGTAGTGCTCATTCTCAAAATGCTCGAATATATCCAGCACGCGAGATAGTTTGGCGCGTACGGCTTGGCTATCGTCATCAATGACGTTCAGTAATAAATACTGTGCATGTAAATTTGGCTCAGCGCAGAGGCCTTTTTGTGGTTGTGTCATTGCCGCTCTTGTTGTTATTAACGCCTTGTTCTGACGTTTCGCTGCTGGCGATCATTCGCCGCGCTTTGTTGTGCGAACCTTATTGTAAAGTGTAGCGGCTGCTTCAAACTTTGAAACCCTTTAAAGCGAAGCAGCAAACGGGGGAACAAATTAACTCCGCCGCCTATTATTTACACTAGTGTGCTTAATAGCCCGCGGCTTGTCCATCTTTTCGCGTTTCTGAAGCGCCAAAATAGACACCTTTCTGCTCGTCCCAAGCGATGGCCTGATAGCCACCGAACGCGCCTACCACGCGTTGAAGCTTATGCCCCCGCTCCATGAGCTCTCGCTGAACGGTTTCACTGAACCCCGATTCTAAGCTCACATAGCCACCATCAGTCATCAACGCGCCCGTTGGGCTACTCGACCCACTGTGCAGTATGCGTGGAGCATCCCCCGCTTCCTGCAAATTCATTCCGAAGTCGAGAATGTTTACAATAATTTGCGCATGCATTTGAGGCTGAGTTCCACCGCCCATCACGCCAAAGCTCATCACTGGCTTACCGTTTCTTGTTACAAAAGCCGGGATAATGGTGTGAAATGGACGCTTTCCCGGGCGATATTCATTAAAGTGCCCTTCTTCAAGGGTAAACATCTCACCTCTATTTTGAAGAATAAAACCTAGCCCTGGAGGTGTCATGCCTGAGCCCATTCCGCGGTAGTTACTTTGAATTAAGGACACCATATTGCCCTCTTTATCAGCAACGGTCAGATAAATGGTATCCCCTTCATAAATACCCGCATCAACGCGATTCGCTGCGCGTTCATTATCTATGAGCTTCTGGCGCTTAGCGGCATACTCTTTCGAAATTAGCCAGTCGACTGGAATATCGTTGAAGTCTGGATCCGCATAAAACTTAGCGCGATCTTCGAAGGCGAGCTTCTTGGCTTCAACAAAGGTATGGATGTAGTCTGCTGAGTTAAACCCCATTCCTTCGATATCATAGTGCTCAAGCACATTAAGAATCTGTATGCCGCTATGCCTTGTCCGTTGGGCGGAAGTTCCCACACATCATACCCGCGATAGTTAGCAGAAACGGGCTCTACCCACTCCGAGGTATGTGATGACAAATCCTGGTATGACAAAAAGCCGCCTTGGGACTTCATGTAAGCATCGATAGTGCGTGCGATATCGCCCTTATAAAAAGCATCTCGCCCGCCTGTTGCAATCTTTTCATAGGTCACGGCTAAGCCAGGGTTTTTAAAAACATCGCCTTTTTGCGGAACTTTCCCGTCGATAAGAAAAGTCTCTGCAAAGCCGTCATAGTGACCAATTCGCTCTTGATTCATCTGCCAGTAATAGGCAATGACTTCTGAAACAGGAAACCCCTCACGGGCATATTTGATAGATGGCGTAAGCAGCGCAGACATGGGCAGCTTGCCAAATTTTTCGTGTAGTGCAAACCAGCCATCTACAGCGCCAGGGACAGAAACGGGTAGCGGACCAAATTTTGGAATTTGATGCAAACCACGCTCGGCAAACACCGCTTTGGTTAACTGTCTGGGTGAACGGCCAGAAGCGTTTAAGCCGACTAGCTTTTCTTCTTTTGCATCCCACACAATGGCAAATAGGTCGCCGCCAATACCGCTGCCTGTAGGCTCAACTAAACCTAACATGGCATTGGCTGCAATAGCTGCATCAACTGCACTGCCGCCTTGTTTTAAAATATCCAACGCCACTTGCGTAGCTAATGGTTGGCTTGTTGCTGCCATGCCGTTCTTTGCAATAACTTCTGAGCGACTTGCAAAGGGATGCCCCGTTATTCTGTCATAGCCCAAACAGCTGATACTAAAGAAAGCCAGTATCAAAGGTAGAAGTCGCACACTTGCAGTCATAACCGTCCTTTTACTAAAACGTTGCCGATAATAAATCTAGCGTTAGTTTATCGATTCATAGTGTAGCGTTATTGTCACATTACGCCTAGGCTCTTTTCCTAAGCTCAATAATGGTCTTAAAACACATTGCATGAAACGAAAAAAGCCCCGCATTAGCGGGGCTTAAACGAAGTAATAAGGCATTATTGTTATTGTTGTTTCGTTGCCTAATCGAGACTCTCTTACGAACGGCTGCTTGTGAAGTCTGGGTATGCTTCCAGACCACATTCGCTCATGTCTACGCCGTCGAATTCTTCTTCTTCGCTCACACGTACACCCATAACCGCTTTAATCACTAGCCATACCACTAGGCTCACTACGAATACCCATACAAAGATAGTCGCTGCACCAATTAGCTGACCAGAGATGCTTGAACCATCGTTAGTGAAAGGTACAAGGATAAGACCTAGAAGACCTACCACACCGTGAACTGAAATTGCGCCCACTGGATCGTCAATCTTAAGCTTGTCTAGTGCAACAATGCTAAGCACTACTAAAATACCACCAAGGCCGCCGAACAAAGTAGCTTGTAATGGTGTAGGTGTTGAAGGCTCTGCTGTAATAGCCACAAGACCGGCTAGTGCACCGTTAAGTACCATAGTTAGGTCAGCTTTACCGAATAGAATGCGTGCTACGATAAGTGCAGCAATTGCACCACCAGCAGCTGCAGCATTTGTGTTCATAAATACAATCGCTACTGAGTTTGCACTTTCAACAGTTGCAGTAGCCAGTACTGAACCGCCGTTGAAGCCAAACCAACCCATCCACAGGATAAATGTACCTAAAGTTGCAAGCGGTAAGTTTGCACCTGGAATCGCGTTTACTTTACCGTCAGCGGTGTATTTACCCTTACGAGCACCAAGCACAAGAACACCAGCAAGAGCAGCAGCTGCACCAGCCATGTGAACAATACCTGAACCTGCAAAGTCAGAGAAACCAAGGTCGCCAAGCGTATACATACCGAATACTGCTTCGCCGCCCCATGTCCAAGCACCTTCCATTGGGTAGATGAAGCCCGTCATAACAACTGCGAACGCTAGGAATGCCCAAAGCTTCATACGCTCAGCTACCGCACCAGATACGATAGACATTGCTGTTGCAACAAATACTACTTGGAAGAAGAAGTCAGCAGAAGGTGCATATGTTGCTGGCTCTTCAGCGACACCTGTTGCGCCATCAGCCATGATACCGCTTAGGAATGGACCCCAGTCGCCGCCACCGTACATAATGCCGTAACCGCAAATCATGTACATAGTGCAAGCGATAGCGAATAGCGCCACGTTTTTAGTTAGAATTTCTGTGGTGTTTTTCGCTCGAACAAGACCTGCTTCAAGCATCGCAAAACCTGCAGCCATCCACATAACTAGTGCACCGCAGATTAGAAAATAAAAGGTATCTAGCGCATACCCAAGTTCAAAAGTGATTTCCATTATGGTTTTCTCCGCAAATATATCGTTGTGGCTTACAGCGCGTCGCTATCCGACTCACCAGTTCGAATACGAACGGCGTGTTCAAGGTCGTAAACAAACACCTTGCCGTCTCCAATTTTGCCTGTTTTGGCAGCGCCAACGATGGCTTCTACCAGGCGCTCTACTTGATCATCCTGAACAGCAATTTCCAGTTTGACTTTAGGTAGAAAATCCACCTGATATTCCGCTCCGCGGTAAAGTTCAGTGTGTCCTTTTTGACGTCCAAAGCCCTTCACTTCGGTCACGGTCAAACCGTCGATACCGATTTCTGAAATGGCTTCACGAACATCATCTAGCTTGAACGGCTTGATGATCGCTGTGACTAGTTTCATGAGTTGCTCCCAGTTTGTTTTGGTTATTCTGTGATTTATGGTCGTGTTTCCAACTATGGGAAGATAAACCAAGAGCCATGCCACAAATGATTAGCCAAATAAATCAAATACATACAAGCAAACGCTTCATGAACGCACAAAAATAATGCACACTAATGGTGCACTGTTAAAAATTTGCCCAATTTTGAAGCGGTATGAGGTTGCGGTAAGGTGAGAGGACTAAAAAGTGCGATGAAATTAGGATGGAACTATTCGATAGGGCCCATGGTCTGTTGTTTACTATGACGACTATCACCCCATCTTTCTTTGCGCCTGAGCGCAGCATTGAACACCATTCCGTTGCAAAGAAAACGGCGTGGCGCCCACTATTAATTTCGGGCTGTGCACATGTGTTTGGGGTCATCGTAGTGGTCATACTTTCTCAAATGGGCATCAACAACCAAAAAGCACGAGTAAATGTTTTGGAGCGAACGCCGGAGATAAGCGCCAGACTGTACTATCCCCCCGTTCCACGCCCTCCTGCCCAAGCTAAACCACAAGAAACTAAACCAATCGATTTTTCCCCTAAAAGGCAAGAAATTGAGTTGAAGCCTGACGCAACCAAAGCGACTGAAGCACTTGATAGTAAGAATGAAATTGTAGAAAGCCCTGCGCCCAAGCAGCAGAAAAATGCTGAGCCCGATACACAGCAGGTACCCGTTGAAAGTAAGCCGACTAATACACTGCCGTCGCCCACTTTATCAAAAGACGCAAATCGGCGCGCAGGCTCGTTGAATCTGTCGGTAAAAGATGGCGCAGCCCTCTACTTTGAAAAGTATCACAGTGACAAAGTCGCTGAAGACGCAGAACAGGCAGCAAAAGCATTTCAAGAGCGTAAAAATAGTCCTGTTCTTAGCGGGCCAAGCACACAGCAAATACAAGCTAATGAAAATCGACGCCCTTCAAAACGCGTAAACTGTAGCAGTACGACCAATAAAACTTTGGCGATATTGAGTGGAATTGCTGGTGGAACCTTAGAATGCACCAAAATGGACGACCACAAACGTTTTATAGATGCCAGAGTCAATAAACTTCCTAAAGACGAAGAGATTAACTAGTCTCTATCAACGATTTACCGTCATGTGAGGTAAGCCCTTATCACAGTCACTTTCTTTTGAAAAACTTAGGGGGTCGCCCGAAATACGCTTTGAACCGGCGACTGAATGCTGCAACATCTTCATACCCTGTTAGCTGAGCTATACCCAACATTGGTGTATCGGTATTTCTAAGTAGTGCTTTGGCCTTTTCCATCCTCACTTTTACAAGGTAATCTCGTAAACTATGCCCGGTGGCTTCTTTAAAGCGTGTTTTGAATTGCGTTGTTCCCATGCAGGCTATCCGTGCTAACTCCACCTGAGTAAAGCCTCGGGCAAGGTCGCGATGAATATGGCTTAATACAGGCGTCATTCGCTTATCCATGCTGCATCCTTTCAAGGACGTTTCTAGCAAGGTTAAAAATAGCGCCAGTATTTCTTCATGGCCTTGGTCAGCAAACTGGCTAATTTGAATCTCTACAAACGATAAAAACGCCTGTAATGCTGGACGTTACCTGAAATATCGGGTGCAACCTGTCATTTAAATTAACTGGCACATACTCCAAGTCCGCCACAATAAATTTTGACAGTTCGTTAGCGCTAAAATAATGGACCTCATTCGGCGCTATGCATACGCCTTCGCCTACGCCTACNCGCCCGCTAAAATTATCGATTTCTATCAAGATATGTCCGTTGATGGGCAGCACTAACTGAAAGTAGTTGTGTTTATGGCGGCACGTTTGCTTCGTATATGAGCGTACGGATAGCGATGGAATTGGGCTGTCAGTCATTTTATTGCTCCCAACAGTCCTTATAAGGTAGTACTGATCTTTTGCTTAACTCACCATTTATTAGCATCTATTTCCTTGCCGTTAACTCAGTACTCTCTGCCGTTAGATTAAGCACTTTTATTCATTTTGTCACAAATACGTGCAATATTTGATACGCCTAGGAA
>JGI12218J13221_1000179_pt1 | contig 10314 bp, 10 predicted proteins | sample DeeseametaMP0203_FD_13221 | JGI IMG/M metagenome (IMG submission 13221) | reverse complement strand
AGTTATTGTATTTGGTCTGACCGTTGCCACCGTACTTACACTGCTTATATTGCCTGTGCTGCACTGTACGTTCCACGGTATAAAGTCAGAATAAAAAGCCTACAACCCACTCGTACAAAAAAAGCTGGCTCTCTTTTTAGGTTGTCAGCTTTTGCTCATACCATTCCCCTCTATCTTTGGCTTTAAACCAGCCGTCTTCGCTAAAACTTTCAGCAGTCACCTCGGTCATGCCCTCAGTTACTACACGTTCGGCGATGTCAGCAAGCGGTAGATAGGAAAAGAGTCTACCGCTGTGATTTACGTTAAGCCACCTTGCGATATCGGCACATGCAGATGCATACGCAGATTGGGTGAGCTTGACGCCTTTAGGTGTGCCAGTTGAGCCTGATGTGTAAATGAGACTGATAACACTATCATCCGCCCCCTTGAAATGCCTTCACGTGGTTTACCTAAGGTAACTTGATCATCTTCACTGTCTGTTATTCAATTGATGGGAATGCATCACCTGGTATGTTTAATTCATGGCACAGAAAGAATGGTTATTTGGTTTACACGCACCTCAGGCAGTTATTGAGCGCACCGATAAACCCCTGCTTCTGATTCTGGATGGGGTGACCGACCCACATAACTTGGGGGCGTGTTTGCGTACCGCAGATGCGGGCGTATGGGTAGTGGGTACCGCCGGTGAAGCCGAGCAGTTAATTTACTCATGTAAGCTCGATGGTCCCACCGCTCTGGTCATGGGTGCTGAAGGTAAGGGTATGCGCCGCCTAACCCGAGAAAACTGTGACGAACTGATTAAGTTGCCGATGGCCGGTAGTGTATCAAGTTTGAACATCTCGGTAGCAACCGGTGTTTGTTTGTACGAGATTGTTAGGCAGCGCAGCGTTTAAACAAATCTGCACATAAAGAATTGTCAATAATTTTTACAAGTGCGTGTATGCGAATGAAATTAAATTGTGTTAATAAAATGTAATATATAAAGAAGTTCATAGTGGTTTGGTAAATGCATAGTTAGAAATTCTTAAATGTCCTAAGGTTTCGAACTATGCACAAGTCACTCAAAGCACTATCTGCGGTTGGCCTTTTGGCTAGCTTTACATCGAAACTAGCCATTTCTGCCACAGTATTGGGCGCTCTCAGTGGCGCCCCTGCAGCATTAGCTAACACCCCCTTTATTGGCGAAGTTGCTTGGGTTCCTTATAATTTTGCACCAAGGGGATGGGCTTCTTGTGATGGCCAAATTCTGCCGATAAATCAGCATCAAGCGTTATTCTCGTTACTCGGGACCACCTATGGCGGCGATGGTCGCACGACCTTTGCTCTGCCTGATGTACGAAGTCGAACTATGCTCCATGTGGGGCAAGGCCCAGGGTTGACTGACCGACGTCTCGGAGAGCGTGGTGGTGCTGAAACGCATACGCTGACGCCAGCAGAAATTCCTGCGCATAGCCATTCACTCAATGCCAGTTCAGGACGCGCAACCAGCTCAAGTCCTACCGGTAACAGTTTGGCCAATACGGGGCGCAGCCCAACTTATGCTGATACGCCCGATGTGGCGATGCATGCTGGTAGTGTTGGCAATACTGGCGGTAACCAAGCGCATAACAACATGCAACCTTATACTGTTTTGCATTGTATTATTGCGTTGCAGGGTATTTTCCCTAGTCGGAATTAGGAGGCAGGCACATGAAACTTTTTAGTTCAATACTTGTTACTGCAAACCTATTCGCGAGCGCTGTACCTGTGGTTCAGGCCACTACCGATGCCGGAAATCCTTTATTGGGTGAAATTAAATGGGTTGCCTTTACATTTGCGCCGCGTGGTTGGGCATCATGCGACGGCCAATTGCTTCCCATCGCACAGAACACCGCTCTATTTTCATTACTTGGCACCACTTATGGCGGAGATGGTAGAACTACGTTCGCACTGCCCGATGCGCGTGGTCGCAATATATTACATGACGGTGCTGGTCCAGGATTGACGAATCGGCTTTTGGGGCAGCGGGGGGGTACTGAGAGCACGGCGCTATCCGTCAGTCAATTACCGTCCCATAGTCACGGGCTAAATGGAACTAATGAGTCTGCCGACAGCACTTATCCTCATAGTGCGGCCGTGGCTAACACTGGGCGTAAAGGAACCTACAGTTCATCTTCGCCCAATACGACAATGGATGGAGGTACGGTTGGTGCCAGTGGTAACGGTGTTGCTCACAACAATATGGCACCCAGCGTTACCCTGCGCTGTATTATTGCAACGCAAGGTATTTTTCCATCGCGGAGTTAACGACGTTGAGGTTAAAGCCTAGGTTGCTAAAGTGCGGGTAAAGGCGTGCCGTTATTGGCGTACCAGCTGTCGAATTGGCGCAGTTTCGCTAGCCATACACGAACAGCGGGTACGTCAGGTTCCGCTGATGCCATCTCTGCCTTATACGCCGCCAATGTGTGTTCCATTTCACTGATTGCTTGAGCCGAAACATTCGCATCGATCGTGACTGGTACGACGTTGTCAGTTGCTCCTTTGACTTTTGCCACTGTGCTTTGAATTTCATCTTCGGGCATACCTAATTCGCGCATGGTTCGAATCAGGTCTTGAATATCTTCGTCAGGAACTGCCTTTACTGTAACAGTTTCGGTTGGCACGCCCTGTTTGGCTTGCTCTATTTGCTGCTCTTGCTCAAGAACTGTCTCGGCATAGTCAGTAATGTAAGTGCGCGCCGCACTAATACGCGCTTTATGGTTTGTAAACCGCTCATATCCATAGCCCGATGTGGTTAGGTATTGCACTGATTTCTCGTGGTAAGCCACGGGTAAGTCGTCATACAAATGGGCATTTTGCTTCATTTTATTTTGGATATGCGCGAGCTCGATTCGGGCTGCTATCCAGTGTTTCACTTGTTCGCTGGTCAAGGGCGAAAGTACTTTATTTTCTGGGCTCCCGATTATATTCGCATGTGCCGACCCTATCAACAAAAGTACAAAGCTTAGCGTGGTAAACCCAGTCAGTAGCTGACTACGATGTAGATTAAATTGTATGTTAAATCTTTTATTCAATAAGCTACACATAACTATTTACACGTTTCGCTTAGCCACTTGGCCGACATAGTTTGCGCCATCACTTCAGCACTTTCAGGATCGGCATGCTGCATTTCTATGGTGTATTCTGTTTTGCTAGTTAGTGTGATGGTGGCAGAGCCGGACACATCAGGGCATTGATAGGTAAGTTGGATACGCTCATCACTTTCACTCACCACGGTTTGTTCGCAATTATCCATATTGTCGTTGTCTATTTTAAATTCGCTGGCTTCTTCCTCAGTAACGCAAGTTTCAACGGTGATGGTTTTACCCAAACTTAGCCCCATCGACTCCATCATTTGTTTCATCATGGCGCGTTCTTCGGGCGGTAAACTCTCGAGTTCTTTAAGCGCGGCTTGCATTTCTCGGTTCATCTCTCCACTCAGGGCAGCGCCCATGTCGATAGACATTTCCCATGCACCGGGGCGGATTTTGGTGTTGTCGGCGTTAACAGAGAAGGCAGTAATACAAATAATACTCGCTGGGAGTAGTGTTTTAGTGAGAGTTTTAACAAGTGCTTTCATAGTGCGATATTCCTTTGATGTCGAGTTTGCTAATTGAGACGACGAGTGCCGAATTACGTTATCGCGACTACAGTGACAGAGTGGTAAGAGACAAACATTGCATTCACTCTGCGACAATGGCTTTGTCTAAAGTAGAGCACAATAGCTTAATTTGCAACATCATTAACATCTAACGATAGATGAGTAGATTTCCGGCCATTTTGATTATATCGAATTTGTGAATAGCGCTTTAGGCGAACGGAAGTAAAGGTCGAGGACGACTGAGTAAAGTAACCTCGATCCGGTTAACTAAACGTCTAGCGTAAACACTTTAGACTTGCGTTGGAAGTTATAAAGCTCTTTTTTACTTTGTGGCAACGCAAGCTAGCTCGGCGCTGCTATCTTCAGGATAAAAATACAATGCTGCGCAGGCAATGATCATACCGTCACGGACAATCACGACAAATTGATTGATTTCGTTTTCCAATCGCTCAAGTGACCGCTTCACCAGCGCGCCACTTTCTTCAAGCGGTTTAATCAGGCTAAGAATGCCGCCAACGTCGTCGATGGGGGCACTGCGCAACCCATTGTTCTAAGGTGGGGCGCTCAATGGTTCGAATCAGGCGACCCTCGGTGTTGGTGATGCCATCGTAGCTAGAAAACGCGATCATTTTATCGGCTTGATGGGTATCGGCGAAAACTTCAGCATGTAGGCTAAATCCAGCTATCTTTGCTAGTTGGCCATAGTTTTCCAAATCTTTAGCTGGCAACGTTTGCAGGGTAAATACTTTCTTGCCAAGATCTTTGCCTACTGCAATGCGATAGTTAACTGATGCGGCTTGTAATCGCGATAGTGACGGGATGGAATTTGTCTTTTTGTGCCGGTCAAATTAAAAACCACCTAGTTTTTAATATTTCATCCTGATGAATATAAAGGCCAAGAAGACCAAACGAGCCAACCCGGACATCGCCGACTCGCTGGCTACAAAGGTAAAGTAGCTCCCTGAAGGGAGCTACCTCAAAGTATTACTGGCCAACCTCAGCACCGCTGTTTAAGTACTTAACCGTAATGGTATGGGTATTTTCCAACGCACCCAGGAAAGCCACAATGTCAGAGACTTCCTGATCACTCAGCTTACGACCTAACTGCATCCATGCCATTTGTGCAACCGCCTCATCCAGCTCGGCTACCGCACCATCATGAAAATAGGGCGCGGTTTTAGTGATATTACGCAGGCTTGGCACCTTAAATACGTATTTATCAGCTGGGTTGTTGGTCACCGCGAAACGCCCCAAATCGTGGCTGTTTTCGTAGGCGTTAATCAGGCCCATTTTCATGTACATGGAACCGCCAAACAACGCGCCATTGTGGCAGGAAGCACAGCCCGATTGCACGAAGGTCTGGTAGCCCTTCAGTTCAGTTTCGGTCATGGCGGTATCGTCGCCGGCCAGGAACTTATCGAAGCGGTCCACGGTAATAAGCGTACGTTCAAAAGCGCCAATGGCTTTAGCCACATTATCGTAGGTAAGCGGCTCAGCTTCGCCTTTAAAAACTTCTGTAAACAGCGTTTCGTAGCCTTCCTCTTTGAGGTTTTTAACCGCAGTTTTCTCATCTGGCACCGCCATTTCTACCGGGTTGAGAATAGGCCCTTTGGCCTGAGCGGCGAGATCGGCAGCACGGCCATCCCAAAACTGCGCCACATGAAAACCTGCATTCCACACAGTTGGTGAATTACGATCACCACGCGACCCTTTCACGCCGAGTGAAGTAGCTTCGTTATCGACGCCGCCCCGACCACCATCGATACGGTGACAGGTATTGCACGACTGGCTGCCATCGGCTGATAACGCCGTTTCGAAGAACAGGCGCTCCCCCAAATCGATTAATGCCGGCGTATCCATTTCTGCGCCAGGCATGGTTGCCGGGATCGGTCCGTGCATCATTTTAGCCTGAGCACGTACCGCGTTTTTATCCACCGCCATAGCGGTGGTGGTCATGCCGCCAATCATGACGGCCAGGACGAGTTTTTTAATATCCATAGTATGAGTATCCGAAAATTATGAGTATAAGACGAATTAAGGCTGTTTGCTATCCTATGTGACAGCTGGATTTATGGCTTGTTTCATGATAAATACGACCCGTCACCTCGGTCATGTCATCAGTTACTACACGTTCGGCGATGTAAGCAAGCGGTAGATAGGAAAGGAGTCTACCGCTGTGATTTACGTTAAGGCACTTTATTGCTGATGTGACTAAACATCGCGCCTAAGCATGATATTAGGGAGTATTAGTACTGATACGATGAGTAGTATCTTTGTAACTACCCTCGCGTCTCCCTTAAAGTTCAAACAACATATCGGTACGTATAATGTACTTTACACCTTTGGTTATTTGCGCTGAGCTATGTAAACAGTGTAATGGGTGTCGCCCGTGAGGAAATAAAAGCACGCCACCAGCAGGCGTGCGTACACTTACTTGCGCTTGTTTATCACCACGTCTAGCAGGCTCTCCAGGTCTATCTGCATTAACAAGAAACTGTGTTTCACCTCCCTCAAACTCATCGTTAAGCAAAATAAGAAATGTCATTTTGCTGTATCTGTCTGAGTAGGCATTGGTGATCAAATCATTGCCAACCACCTTTGAACCAGGCCAATCTCCATCAATATGAAATTTAAAGTAATCACCTTCTTGATAACGATAAAAGCGAAACCGTGTATTGATACCTAACGGCTTTTTACCATCAAATATTGACAAGTTTTGCTCAACCAATGTTGCTACACGTTGCCAAATACGTCGCTCTGTCTCATCGTCGACCACAATAGTCACGTTATCGTTATGTCGAATCTCGCGAGGAAGCGAAACCGCGGCATCCTTCAGGTAGCCCAACGCTTCAGACGTTTCTATTAAACGACGACACTCTTCTTGGCTTAAAACATTAAGTAATTGGTATGCACCCGGCACTTCAGCGATATCATTGCGTGTTACCAATAGACCTTGATTTGCCTCTGCACTAGCCGCGTTTAAATCCGTGTCAATATTTGCCCTCGCTCCGGCATCTAATGAATCAAGTAAAAAGGCATTGTCGCGTTTCGCGGCCCATGTAGGAATAGCAGGATTCTGAGCTCCGGGCTCACGTGTAATAACGAAAAAATTATCTTTCATCTCTAGTCTCCTATGCACTTATTACTTGTACTTGGGTAAATTGTCTATGCCCATCAAGTGAACCGTGATACCCAAAGCCACTTTCTTTCGCTCCTACCCACGGTGCGTCGCCCGCTCCTACACCTCCGTTAATACCCACCATACCGGCTTCCATGTTTTCGGCCACATAACTGGCGTTTTGACGACCAAATACAACAGCGCCTAAACCCAAGTTGGAACTGTTGGCTAGTTTAATCGCCTCGTCTACGTCTTTAAATGGAGCAATGGCGACCACAGGTCCAAAGGTTTCTTCTGTCGACATCAACATGCTTTCTGTTAATCCAGCAACAACAGTTGGCTGAATAAACGGAGGATGATAATCATCACTTCCCAGCAAAAATTCAGCACCCTGTTGCTTGGCATCAACAAGGTGTCTTATCACGTGTTGGTGCTGTTTTTTATTGACCAAGGGCCCGATATTGACACCCGCTAAGTCCCAAGGTCCTACTGTATACTGAGCGGCAATATTGGCCACCCGCTGACAAAATTCATCATAAATGGCATTATCTACATAAATACGCTCGGTAGACGTGCACATTTGCCCTGAGTTTTCGAACGAACTGGCTACCGCGAAACGCGCCGCGGCATTAATGTCGGCATCGTTAAGCACTATCATGGCGTCATTACCTCCTAACTCCATAACCAAGCGATGAAGTTGGGGTGCAGCGCTTTGCATAATGTGTTTACCCGCTTCAACGGAACCTGTGAAAGCCACCATATTTATGTTGCTTTGCACGAGGGCCTTACCTACTTCACCGTCGCCGTGGACAATATTTAGTACCCCTTCGGGTAAAACGCGATTCAGCGTGCTCACAAAAAGATCCGCAACCAACGGCGTATTTTCAGACGGTTTCAGTACTACCGTGTTACCCGCAACCAATGCTGGCACAAGCAAGTTATTCGCCATGGCTAGGGGATAGTTCCATGGCGAAATAATGCCTACTACGCCAAGCGGACGATAATGAATTTGTGTTCCGCTTGGTTTTCGAGTCGGGCTTACCGCTTGAACCACTTCTTGACTAAGGTAAGCAGCACTTTGCGTTACCCCCATCACTTCATAAGTTGCTCTGCGTTTATCTTTCCCCATTTCCTGTGAAATCAATAAAGTTAGCTTTTCAGCTTTACTTTCAAGGGCACTGAAGGCATCTTTGATAATGCTCGCTCTTTGCTGAGCGGTGTACTTACGCCAAGCCTGTTGTGCTTTACGCGCTTTTTCCACTGTGTCCTCGACTACGCGTTTACTTGCTATTTCTACGCGCCCAATTTCTTGTCCATCAAGGGGGTTAGTCGATATTAGTGAATTACTCATTATTGTTTCCTGAAAATATAATCGCTCTAAGCTCAATACTTGTGCGAGGTGGCAGTGACTCGGCGCGCTGATTATTTACAACTTCGACGGCAGAATGAGGAACGCCAAACATGCCTTCTGGAAGCGTCGAGTCAAAGACCTTGAATAACAAGCCTTCACCAGGAGCCATATCAGATTGGTAATACCAGCGGTGTTTTGGGCTATAACTAATTGCCGCCAATTCACCTACTCGGTCGGGATAAATAAGTTTTAAACGGTGAAAGTCACTTTGCTGCACTGTGGCCAAATCAACCATTGCTAGAGGCGATGATTTAACAACACTGTTAACAGGCAGCCATAAATTGACCAGCTTATAATTGCGTGATCGGAGCTGTGTCTTGTCTTTTGTTTCTGCAAGCATACGATGCTCAGCTGACGTGTTTGTATAGTCGTTGTGTACCGTTTTTACCGGGGCTCTGTTATGGGTGGTTTTCTCAGTGCGCGTGGTAGAGCGATAAGTGTGATCAAAAATTTGAACATGCTTGGTATCGAACTTGCGCTGCAAAAATGTAATTACAGAGGGATATAGCTGCGCCATCACTGCTTCGTCATTCTCAAAGTGATTGAAAGCCGGCGCAAATCTCACAACTTCAAAACCATTTGTATCAATTGAAAACTCACGCTTACTGTTACGCATATCACTGATATCGATATTTCGTTTATCAATTGATGTGGTCAATTCCGCTGAGCCAGGTCCTTGATAGGTTTGATCATATTCCAATGTACCTTGGGGTAAGACGTAATTTACAGAAAACATGTTTCATTCCTCAATATCGCTTTGATGAGTGAATGATAAGGCCCAAGGTGATACAATAAAATCAAGTAATCTATGTAATTGATACAAGTGAAATCAAGTAAATCTATAGAAATCAAACAACTGAAGATATTGTTGGCCTTAATTAAAGAAAAAAATTTGTCGAAAGTGGCAGAACAATTAGGCATGTCTCAGCAAGCGGTGAGTGAACACTTAAAAAAGCTGCGTGCTGCATTCAACGATAGGTTATTTATTAGAAGTGGCAGTGGTGTGCAGCCCACTGCGTTTACTGTTGCACTTCAGCCAAAATTAATTGCGGCCATTGAAGCGGTAGACGGCTTGCTTAAACCCGACACGTTTTTACCCGCATCGACAAAAGCCACATTTACACTAAGCTGTACCGACTTTGAACAAGTTTCGCTGCTTCCCAAGGTACTTAGTGTCATTAGAAAAGAAGCCCCCTTTTTAAAAATTGCTGTGAAAAAACTAGAGCTAGATTCGCTCGCTGCAGATTTAAAAAACGGTGATGTAGATGTTGCTCTCACCAACCCCGCATTTGCGCCGAGCCACTATCCATGTGAAACACTTTATAATGAACAGTACACCTGTGTGGCTTCGTCAAAAAACAATAGCGTTTCATCGTCAATGAGCATTGAGAGTATTGCCAACATTCCACAGGTGGTTGTATCGCCCTCAAGAGGTGATTTTAGTGGAGCGATACAGCATTGGTTTGAGTCACAAGGTCACCCTCGCAATGTTATGATGACCTTTCCGACTTTTTCTGCGGCAATTGCCGCTATCCACAGTACAGACCTATGCGGGTTTATTCCACGCGCCCTGCTTCCCGACTCACGCCTTCAAATGATAGAGGTCGCTCCCCTCCCTCCTCAGTTTGAGGTAATTAGTATTTGGCACCAGCGCTTGTCTAGCGACCCCTTAACTCAGTGGATACGCGGCATTATTCGCGATGCTGCTCGACAATAAGTTCAAAACCATTGGCTATGCGTTAACAGGCTGCTTTAATTCATCTAGTTCTGCAAAAGCATTCGCTCGACTCATTCCAGACTAGCGTCTCGTATTACAAAGTAATTGTGCTTCATAGTTAAACCTATCAGTACAACCCAAACTTAAGGCAAGGCAAGAAACTACACTCACCAGTTTACTCTTTTAGTAAAATTAGTTTATCATAGGTAAACTACACTGTGCAGTATACTTTTAATTTAAGGTGAGAGCATGCCCGTTTTTAATCGCACACGCTTTCTTGTTGGAGCTTTATTTATGACATCTTTCTGTGGTTCTTCAAACACCCTTGCTGCAAGCGCGTCGCAACCTGAAAAATTCACCAATACTCATATTGAATATAAAACGACGTGGCGAGACATGTGGAAAGTCACCAAAGCGTATTTTCGTGACAATAGAGATGCTGCAACGCC
>JGI12218J13221_1000171_pt1 | contig 10625 bp, 11 predicted proteins | sample DeeseametaMP0203_FD_13221 | JGI IMG/M metagenome (IMG submission 13221) | reverse complement strand
TCAAAAGTAGGCGCTGGTAGCGTTGTACTTAATAGTGTTCCAGCTCACGTTACTGTGGTGGGTGTTCCAGCTAAAGTGGTTGGGAGACCGGTTTGTCAAAGTCCATGTGAATCCATGCGCCAAAACGTACTAGAAGATAACTCCCACGTATAAAATTGGGGTCAGAGTACATTTTCGTCTTCAGGGGTTTTTGAGCGATTAAATGTACTCTGACCCCATTATTTGAGGGTTATTGTGTTGCCGCCTTTTTCTTTTGATGCGTAGAGCGCGCGATCGGCGCGCTGAATAAGTGTCTCGAGTATATCGCTTTGCTGCATGAGAGTGACGCCGAAGCTCGATGATAATGACACTTCTGAAATAACGATTGCGTTTATTCCTTCACGTACCTTTTCCACCAAATTAAGGGCGTTTTGCTCGCTGATATTAGGCAGAAGCANTACAAATTCGTCGCCGCCGAAACGGGCAAAAACATCNGCTTTACGCACAATATCCTTCGTCACCTGACTTANNCGGCGCAATGCGTTGTCGCCGTCTACATGGCCTAATTCGTCNTTNATACGTTTAAACTTATCTAAATCAAACATAACGAAATAAAGCGAGCTTCCAGATTCACGGCTCTGAGCCATTTCAAGTGCGCTGCGCTGGGCCAAATACTCCCGCGTATAAGCTTGGGTTAAGGTATCCACAAAAACACGGTCTTTGAGCAGAGCATTGTCTGCTTGTAACTGAGGAATGGCTATACCAAATAAAGCGTTGGCTGCAATAACGTTGAGTGCAAACTGATACACTTTGACGTAATCCATTAAGGCGAATATATGCACCAGCAAAACAATGCATAAGCTGCTTATTGCAAGGCTTATAACATTGCGCTTCGTACTTTCAGTACACGCTATCCACATGTGGGTAATGGCGAGAAAAAAGATAGCAAATGCACTGTCACGAGACTGGGTAAGTTTTGCCAATAACATGACGAATAGTATGAGGGCCAAATTGATTGCCACTTTTTTAAAGTAGCTGTGTAAATCGGATGAAGCGCAGTTAGAAAATGCCAAGAGGTCTATTTTAGAAGCCGCACTTATTTTTACTAACAAGCCAGCAAAAAGAGGTGCAAGCACTACAACACCAGCCATATCCCCTATCCAAAAGGGCAGCATTGCCTCTTTAATATCCGCCGCTGACATCTGATTAGTGAGAACAAGTGAACCAATGACAAGTTGCGTGGCAACTAACGACGAAATACAGCCGATAATTAAGAACGAGACGATTAATTGGGGTGTGGTGACGTCGGGTTTTCTCAATAGATGGCCGAGAACACTGGCTCCTGCATAGTAAGGGAGCATATGTGCAACGCCGAATAACACGCCGCCCCACATCATTTCTACGTTACTTAACGGCAGCGAGTAGTTATGACCATTCCAGACGGTAATCGCAATGGCGGCCACCATAATAGGCACTACCGCGCGCCAACCTAAAACTAAGAAGCATGCAAGGGTGTAGCCTGCCGCAGGAAACCAAACACTGGCGTGTTCAGTGTATTCAACAATGCGTCCAATTTGCCATATGGCAATCCAAGACAAGATAATAAATACATCTTGATACAAGCCAGACAGTGGCTTAAACGGCCAAAAAGAACGACCTGTCTCGGCATGTTCATGAACATTCGAGGTTGGCTTATCTACCTTGGACGCTTGTTGCGACCTTGACTTCGAGATAGCAGGTTTTTCCATGAGGACACAAAAACTACGACTTCAGTTTTCAGTGTATAACGAGTGAGCGTTAAAATCTATACACCCTAAGTGCGGCTCTCTAGACCTTTAATAATGCGGCTTACTCAAAGGTTCACATCCCGCAAAAGAATGAGTAGTAAAGGTCTGTATTTTCGAGATAAATAGCGCCTAGACAAATTGAATAAGCTCTTCTAATGAATCAAGCTGAACGTGTGGAAGTACTGAAACGGGTTCTAATTTCAACTGCATTGGACGATTACATGCAAACCATGCCGACTGATAGCCTGCATTAATGGCACCGAACACGTCTTTAATAATATTATCGCCCACATGTAAAATGTGCGCGGCGTTACCTTTATCAGTGAGGCCGCTTCATCAAACATGTTTTGAGCAGGCTTCATAGGCCGTTCCACACTGGCGTGTAAGATCGCCGTGAAGTAACGGTCTAACCCTACTTTTTGCGCGTTTACATTGCCGTTAGTAATACCAACGAGCGGTAAGTGCTGGCTAAGTTTATCGAGGGTGTGGTGCACATTACTGGCTAATGCAAAATCGCTTCTTGCGTCATAAAAACAATTAAAGCAGCTGTCTACAGCAGCACGTAATGCAGTGTCTTCTGTAGGGACTATTGATAACTGGTTTGCTGGCGTGCCAGATAGTGCAGCGCTTAAAACAACGCGACGAAGCTGCCCCATATCAGAAGCCAACCGCGCGTCTTTGGCGATAGCCGCACGTTTAAGCTGTAGCCAATCAAGTGATGTTAGCTTAGCTGCCTGTTGGTGATGTTCAGCAATATGCGCTTGAAGGGCTTGCTCTGCGCGTCGAATAATAGGTTCATTATTGTAAAGGGTGTCATCAAGGTCGAAGGTCATAGCCTCGACACTATTGATAGACCTGAAAAACTGCATTGGGAAACCTTCTAGTAGCGTTATTTCTTATGTGCGCGAGGGTGAGCCGCGTCATAAACCTTAGCGAGATGCTGAAAATCCAGATGGGTATAAACTTGTGTCGTTGACAAGTTAGCATGACCTAATAGCTCTTGAACCGCACGCAAATCTCCGCTGGATTCTAATACGTGGGTAGCAAAGGAATGGCGCAGTTTGTGAGGGCTTACTTTTTGTGACAGCGACTGTTCGCTTGCCATTTTATCGAGGCGATTAGCGACTTGTCGATTGGATATGCGGGTTTTGCGCTTACTCACAAAGACCGCACTTTCGTATGGTGATGCGTAGGCAGGGCGTACCTTTAACCACGCGTTAAGTGCTTTTTGTGCGTGTCGGCCTAACGGAAGTATTCGCTGTTTACTTCCTTTACCCATGACCTTCACGGTACCGTCCTTTAGACAGTCGGCCAAATTGAGCCCAGTCAGTTCGCTTAAGCGCAGTCCACAGCCATAAAGTAGCTCAAACATAGCCACATCACGTAATTGCATACCCTCATCGTCGTCACTGCTTCGGGGGGAGGCATTAAGAAGCTGCTGCATTTCATCTACGCTTAGTTGCTTAGGCAATGGCTTCCCTTGTTTTGGAGCTTGAATACCTTCTACAGGGTTGCTGAATAGTTGCTGATGATCGATAAGATATTGGCAGAAGGTTCTAAGTGCCGATAGGCGCAATGCTATACTGCGTGGGCTGTGCCCTGACATCTTTGCATCAGCCATTACCCGCTTTATGTCGCTTGGCGTTAGTCCCGACCACTCGTAAAGCCCAAGTAACTTTGCAACTTCGGTAAGCTGGCGCTGGTAGTTTTTGATGGTGTGAAGAGATAGCCCACGCTCCACCTGTAGATGTAGCAGAAACTTATCTAGCCATTGCTGGCAAGGCTCGCTTATCAATGCGTCCGTAGACACTACACCTAATATCCCATCATTTCAGGCAAGATGATATTAAGCACTTGCTGAAGCTGTTGAAGTAACAGGGTGTCCATATCTGGGGTGAAGTGGCTGGCGTCACTGCTGCTAATACCTAAAATACCGAGTTCACGGTTGTCACCAAGCAGCATTAGCGCTACAGACTCCGCAGGGCTTTCTCCGAAAAGAAGCTGNCGTTCGTGCTGAGATAATCGACCNAAGAAAAAGTTGGTATTTTTAAAGCGTTTTTCAGTAAATAAACGTTGCTGTAGTTCGGGGATCGCGTGCGGACCTTTAAAGCTTTTAATGACCGCCGACGACAATTGTAAACGCTCTTGAAGCACATCTTCCAAAGTAAACTGAACTTCGGCAACACTTTCACAGCGCAGAAGCTGCACGTTTAAATCGGTGTAAACGCGATATATTTTTTCGTTTTGTTTAGCGATGCTCACCAGCTGATTGAGTTTAAAATTAAGCTGCCTAACTTTCTTTCGAAGCTGATCGCTTTGAATTTCTACCAGTGAAACACTGCCTTTCTGCTCGTGGGGAAGCTTAATTTTTTCAAGAAGGTCGGGGTGCTCGGCAAAGAACTCAGGGTTTTGTAACAAGAACGCGCGCACATCGGCACTCGACAATTCCGTTGTGTCGTTAAATGGCTCAATCAATTGCGTAGCGTTAGACTGCCCTGATAATTCGCTCATAGATTTATATGTCCGTCGTACACGTGCTCAGCAGGCCCTGTCATTTTTAACACGTTATCTGGGCCAGGCCAGCGTATACGTAAACTGCCTCCGGGTAAGTCCACCCGCACGTCTTTTCCTAATTTACCCTGAATCTGGCCAATTGCAACCGCTGCACAAGCGCCGCTACCACAGGCCAAGGTCTCACCTGAACCTCGTTCAAATACGCGAAGTTTAATATGTGACTCATTGATTATTTGCATAAAGCCAACGTTTACGCCTTCAGGGAAGCGTTCGTGCTTTTCAACAAGCGGACCAATCTCGGCCACATTAGCAGTATCAACGTCGTCGACTTCCATCACGCAATGTGGGTTACCCATCGATGCCGACCAATGAATAGCGTGCTCTCGCCGACTCGCAATATGTAGGTGTTTTCTTGCTTATTGGCTTTAAGTGGAATATTCGCAGGTTCGAATTCAGGTTTACCCATGTTCACAGTAACCTGACCATCTTTCTCAAGATACAGCACCATTTTTCCAGCTTTGGTGCTTACGACAATTTTGTTGCGATTAATGAGACCTTTTTGCTTAACAAAACGTGCGAAGCAGCGCGCGCCATTGCCACACTGTTCTACTTCCGAACCATCCGCGTTGAAGATACGATAGTGGAAGTCTTGCTCAGGATCGTAAGGCGGTTCCACCATCAACAGCTGGTCGAAGCCAATGCCGAAGTTTCGGTTAGCCAGTTGCTGAATTTTTTCTTTAGAGAAAAAGACGTTCTGAGTAACGTTATCAATAACCATGAAATCGTTACCCAAACCGTGCATTTTAGAAAATTGAACCTGCATTAAACGCGCATCTATCTTGTTAGTTTGTCTCTAGTTTACGGAAGTTTGTACTCACCTTGCCAGAGATCTTTTTGTTTTTCTCTTTCGCGAACCACAATTGCTTTGTCACCGTCTACCATAATCTCGGCTGGACGACAGCGGCTGTTGTAGTTTGACGCCATAACAAAACCATAGGCACCGGCGCTGCGAACTGCAAGTAAGTCTGTTGGCTCAATGGCTAATTCACGATCTTTTCCTATAAAGTCACCAGTTTCACACACTGGGCCGACTACATCGTAAATACGTGCTGTTGCCGTAGTTTCTTCTTTTACAGGAATAATTTTTTGCCATGCTGAGTAAAGTGCAGGGCGTAATAAATCGTTCATTGCAGCGTCGACAATGGCGAAGCTTTTTTCTTCACCTTCTTTAATGAATTCAACTTCGGTAACTAAAATACCGGCGTTTGCTGCAATAGCGCGGCCTGGCTCAAGAATAAGCTTTAGATTTTCACGGCCTACCATTTTTTCAGCCATGGCTTGTGCATAGGCTTTAGGATGAGGTGGTTGCTCGTTGTTATAAGTAACGCCAAGACCACCGCCCACATCTAAATGTTCAATGATAATGTTGCGTTCAGCTAATTCATCAATAAGCAGAAGCAAGCGCTCCAAGGCGTCTACAAATGGGCCGATTTCTGTGAGCTGCGAGCCGATATGGCAGTCCATACCAACAACATTTAAATGAGGTAGCGATGCGGCCAATTCATAGGTAGCAAGCGCTCGCTCACGAGCAATACCGAATTTATTCGCCTTCAAGCCTGTAGAAATATAAGGGTGAGTTTTGGCATCCACATCCGGGTTTATGCGCAGTGAAATAGGGGCTTTCACGCCCATTTCGCCCGCAACCTGGTTAATTCGATGAAGCTCTGGCTCTGATTCTACGTTGAAACACATGATGCCTTGTTCTAGCGCATAGCGAATTTCATCATGCTTTTTACCAACGCCTGAAAATACTACCTTACTTGCATCCCCACCGGCCTCGATTACGCGAGCGAGTTCACCTGCTGAAACGATATCAAAGCCTGAACCTAATTTGGCTAGAACGCTTAATACACCGATGTTCGAATTCGCTTTTACCGCGTAACACACAAGGTGAGGATGCTCACCAATGGCATCATTAAATGCGTGCCAGTGACGCTCTAATGTTGCACGTGAATAGATGTAAACCGGCGTTCCATGCTGGGCTGCAATATCAGAAACAGCCACTTGTTCAGCATGAAGCTGACCTTGGCTGTAGGCGAAATAATCCACTAGTTCAGCTCTCCAGAAGTAGTTGCGGGTGAAGTGTTATTGGTGTCAGAGTCGGCGCCGGTTTCTGCATTTTCAGAAGACGCTGGTTCAGCAGAGGTGTTTTGTGCAGGCGCGTCAGGAATGTAGAGCGCCCCTTTGTAACCACAGCCACATAATGCTGTGAGTGTTAGCAAGAAAACAACTGACTTTTTAAGCACGAAAAATCCCGCGAAGAATACGACAAATGCCGCTATCATCGCATTGCGGCGTTAAATTGCAAGAGCCAATAATCGTTCTTGTGTTTTATCGCCATATCGAACGTTTTTCCAAAGCGCATCGCACAGGCTTTGCGTATCAGAAAAGTCTTTGTTTTTAAGCCAATCGATAAGAATATTGGGGTTGTCTGGAAAGGCAATTGCTTCGTTGTCAGGAGCTTCTAGCCACTCTTCAACAATGTCGGTATCAAGTTGAAACAGGGTTTGGCATAAATCCAATTTATTTAACGTAAGCACATTCGATAGTTGCTCAAACTGGCCGTGTAAAGGTTTTATAAGCAGCTTCTTGCCCAGTTGAAGTGCCTCACTCGATAGCTCAAACCCCCCATTGGCGATTACGCCGCTGGCGTGCTGTAGGGCTTTTTGAAAGTGCTTCTTAGANGTNGGGTGCCAATGAATATGTCCCACTTCTTTCGCTTCATCGATGTTCGGGTGAAAGCATTCGAAAACCTGATCGCTTAGCGGTTCCAACATTTGTTGAACATCTTCAATATCTTCAAAAGGTAAGTAAACCAGAACGTGACCATTTCCCGAAGACACAATCGGCTTTTCTGCAACGAATGGCGGAATAATCGGTTGATTGAAGTGATACCAGTGTACACCTAGTTGCATCTCTGTTGGTGCAAACACTTTCATTAGCAAGGAATCGAAAATCGTGTTGCCACTTTTAGGGACGTCGTAGGCAAATGCAGCCTGATGGCTAATCGAAATAGAAGGTAGACCTTGCTGTTTAGCTGCCCACGCCGTAACGGGCTCAAAGTCATTGACCAGCAAATCGTAGTTGCTGGTATCAAAGGCTTTCACGTCTTTTATAAACTGGCTTACATTTGCATCTTTAACGGTCGCCCATTTATCAACCCGGCCTCCTTTGGTGATAAAGCTCAGGCCAGTAAAGGTTCGGTATTCTCCGAATATTTCCATGTCGAAATACTTCTCAGGGGGACGACCAGTAAACACAAAGTCAACGTTAATGTCATCGCGCTGTGCCAGAGCTGCAGCCATTATTCGCGCACGGGCGATGTGTCCGTTACCGGTGCCTTGCACACCATACAATAATCTCATGCTACCCCAGAATAGAAATGCTCAACGTTGCTATTGTAACGCCTAGAAGCGTCCCTGCGATCACGTCTGACGGGTAATGAACACCCAGTAACACACGTGAAAGACCAATTAACGCGGCCCAGCTGTAAGCCAATACCGCAAACGACGGATAATAATGAGCCACTATGCTCGCCATCAATGTGGCTGCTGCCGTGTGGCCTGAAGGAAGAGAGAATTTATCAGAAGGCGTGACATGTGCTGTTAAATTCATTAGAAAATCGCAAGGGCGAGGGCGCTTGAACATTTTCTTAAGCAGCACATAAATGGGTAATTCCAGCGCATAAGCCATCAGCGCTGTGTAGAGGAAAAGCTCACCGTGTTCAGGCTCAAATGCCCAAAGCAGCGCACCGATAACAAGGTACAGGTAACCATCGCCGGTTTTCGACAGCCAGATAATACTTCTGCAGTCTCTTTTTTGCGTCAGTTTGTACAGGCGATAAAACAAGTCAGTATCGTATTTGGTCAAGGATTTAATCAACATCGCCTTGTCCCCTATCGGTTAATTACTGCACAGGCTAAAGTTCATCTGTGACCAGTGGGTGACGAAAAAAAGAAACTTTTTTGACAGCGAGCTTCGCTTTTACTTTTTCTTTTGTCCTGGCGAACAGATATTGGGAATGGCTGTAAAAGACAAAAAGCTAAGCAAAATATGTGCTCATTTTGGGGAGGGGAGAGCAAGTTTTGATGAGTTTTGAAAAAAGTAGAAAATTCGACGAAAGGCGTTAAATCAAACGTTTGCATTGCCACATTTAATGCTATGCTAGTTTTAGAAGCGTAAGCAGCGCTTTGTTTTCACTTAATTTTAGTCTTCTCAATTTTAGTAAGGCAGAACGATGGAATACAACACATCTGAATTATGCGATTTGTTTGCTGATAGCGTAGACGTGGTAGATCCAATTTTCGCGAGCTTTGGTGGCCGGTATTCTTTCGGTGGTGAAATTACCACAATTAAATGCTTTGAAGACAGAGGCCTTATCGACCGAGTACTTGCTCAGCCCGGCGCAGGAAAAGTACTGCTTATTGATGGCGGTGGTTCTAGCCGTCGTGCACTGTTCGATGCATCCTCTGCTCAAGTTGCAATCGACAACGATTGGGAAGGGGTTGTGATATACGGCAGCGTGCGAGAAGTTGATAGCCTTGCCGAATTAGATATCGGTGTTTTGGCGGTAGCCGCCATTCCAGTAAATGCTGAGTGTGAAAGTAGTGGTGAGGTAGACGTGCCCGTTAACTTTGGTGGCGTTACGTTTTTACCAGAAGATCATTTGTATGCTGATAGCACGGGCGTTATTCTCTCTCCTGAACCTCTCGATCTGGACTGAGTGCCATAAATAGCGCGTAATTTTAGGGGCGCACCTNGCGTTTATTAACCGATAAGTTCTGCAAACTCAGTTTAAGCAGGGGCTTTTGGTGCGAGCAATTTACGGGTTATATCCTTTTTATCTTACCGTTTTTTNGGCNATGTTGGCGTTGCCCTCAAAGGCAGAGACGCTTACTGTCGGATGGCTGAATGATAACGTTAACGAACGTTACTTAATCTCTGACATTGAGCAAGAATTTGCCAAAATAGCGCCTGATATTACGCTCAATGCGGTGGGCGTACATACCGATAAGTATAAGCAGCAAGTTCTCAAATGGCTTAAAACGGGTGAAGGGCCAGACGTACTTTATTGGTATGGCGACGAGCGGCTGCTCGACCTTGTTCGCAGTGGATGGGTGAGCGACATAAGTGACGTTTGGCAAGCACAGCGACTAACAGATGCGTTTAGAGTGTCGGTGTCCTCTCAAGTTAGCCTTAATGGCCGCTTCTACGCTATTCCGGTATCCCATTATCCGTGGTCNTTTTTTTATAATGCNGAGCTTTTTGATTCTNTGGGACTNGCTGCACCAAATACGTGGGACGAATTTCTTCACCTCTGTCAGGCTTTAAAAGAGAAAGGTATTACGCCCATAGCCATTGGGTATGATGCGCCGTGGGTATTAACAAGCTGGTTTGAATTCATTAGTTTACGGCTTTATGGAGAGTCCTTTCACCACGAACTGTTATCAGGCAGTGTCTCATATAAAGATGAGCGAGTCGTGCAGGTTTTTCTTCTGTGGAAAGTACTCATTGATAAGGGTTATTTCATGGATACGGGAGAGAACATGGACTGGTATGATCCCATGCCTTATCTATACCGAGGCTTGGCAGGCGTTACGTTAATTGGACATTTTCTAAGCTCTCGTATTCCTGAAAGTGCAGAGTCAAAAATTAGGATATTTTCTTTCCCAGAGCTCAGTCCCGGTCAAGAAACCATTGAGCTAGCTCCTTTGGATGTGTTTTTTGTTCGGGCTAGTTCTTCGAAGCAAAAAGCGGCGCGACAATTTTTGTCGTTCATGGCGACACACAAGGCCCAGTCGCGATTTAATCTTCACGCAGGGGGATTTTCTCCTTTGGCGGGAAGTGAGCATTTTCCGAATTACTTTAACGATATGGGCGCAAAGCAGTTAAATACGGCAGAAAGCACAAGTCCATATTTCGATAGGGTCGTGCCTCACGAATTCGCAGAACCTGCCATGACACTGTTGAGAGACTTTATGAAATCAGCAGATGTAGGTAGTACGACAGAGGCTCTTGAAGCGCTAAGGTTGGAAGTGTATCAGCTCGATTAACTATGAGATGCTAATCGAGCTCAACTTTTGACTAGTGCTCTGCTTCGTCAAACACGTTGTTCAAATACATGGCAATTCGAATTCCCGCCATCTGCAAACGCTGTTTTGCAGTAGGCAGGTGGTTGTATAAATAGTCATAGCTCATATTGTTTGCGTCATCAGGATAAATGGTATCGCGAATAGCGGTGCTTTCTTCAATCCACACCATAGGGTCGGTGGTGGCCCAACTGCG
>JGI12218J13221_1000162_pt1 | contig 10855 bp, 7 predicted proteins | sample DeeseametaMP0203_FD_13221 | JGI IMG/M metagenome (IMG submission 13221) | reverse complement strand
AAAATCCGATGGCAAATGCTCATCGGATTCTTACATCTATAGAAGATCGGTCAACTGATCATTAAAATATTTCTTAACTGATCGGCATTAAGCCTATGGCTCCTTTTTTGTTTTAAAAGTAAGGGTTATCGAGCTTTAGCTCCGTGGTATAACCTTTTGTAAAAGGGAGAGAGTTTATGTCTTTTGCAAAATACTCATCAAATAACGCATCAAACTCTCCGCTGTTTTGCATGTTTTGCAACCCAAGCTCTATGGCTTGCGCTAAAGCTGGCTTACTACTTACAACAAAATAATAAATACCGGTGGGATAACTAATAAATAAATTAGGCACAATAACTAAGTTACTCTGCGCATTGGCAACAAGCTCAGAATTAACTTCGATAAATGAGCGAGGAAAGTAATCGATTCTGCCCCGGCTAGTAAGCGTAAACATAGCTTGATAGTTACTCAGCGGCCTTACATGTAAGCCGTTATAGGCCATTATTTTTGTATCTGGCCAATCATGCCCTTGCACTGCCGAGAGCTCACTTAATTGCGCTAAAGTGGTAATGCCTTTAAATTTTTCGACATTTTTTTTACTGGTTAATAAAACGCGCTTGCCTATAAAGCCTTTAAATAGCGGGACTTTAACGGCTATTGCCCGTGCCTCTCGTTCTGGGCTGCTCATGCTCCAATAAACATCTAACTCTGTTTTATCTAGCTCAATCAGGTCACGCTGTTGCTGTAAGCTCACTGGCTGCATTTTTATGTCTACAGGGTAATTAGCCCGCTCTAGGGCTCGTGTTAATAGCTCACTTAGGTATTCTTCACGGGCATTTTGCACACTTTGCTTTTGAGCAACATTAACAATCTCTACCCCTTGCACAAAAAAACTAACCGCAAATAAAGCAAACCCACCAACAACTACTTTTAATGGCAACATAATAATTACCTATTTTTTATACCACCTGTTTATTCTCTGGTGCTAAGCGCACTACGGCAGGCGCAGGCTTTCTGCGCTTACAAATAAACAAATAACTATGGCGATACCGCTTAGCCTCTTTTTTAGCATCTGTTGCAAGTGCTGCAACTTGATGGCTGTTTTTACATTCTTGTAAGTCGGGCTCCACAAGGCCAATTGATAACGTAAGTAAAGGTACAAATTGCTTTTCTCCCTCACGATTTGTAGCCCAGTAGCCTTTGCTCTTAATGTGCTCAGGCGTAAAAAAAGTGCGTGATTGCAGTTCAAACTGCTCAATTATGGTATTACAAATATACACAGCATCTGATTGGTCAAACACAACCATAAAGTCATCACCACCTATATGTCCTACAAAGTTAGCACTGTTTTCGCATGCTTGCACGGTTACATCTGCCAATAATTTAATCACACTATCGCCACTGGCATAGCCGTATAAATCATTGAACTGCTTAAAGTGATTAAGATCTATATAGGCAAGCGAAAACGCACTTTGTGAGCGTAACCTTTGCTCTATTGCCTCATTAATCGCTACATTACCAGGGAGCATGGTGAGTGGGTTAGCGTGCTGGGCGTGACGAATTTTTTCTTCTGTTATGTGCTTTAAAATATCACGCAAAGGGGCAAGCCCTAGGTAACGTTTATTACGGGTGATCACAATATGGCGGCGAATATCAAAGTCTTGCTCTGTAATTTGCTGACTCACGGTATCAAGAAGTTGGTTTTCATCCACCACTAAAGGCTGTTTATCCATAAAGTCGGTTACGGGGCACTTGTCGTAAAGTGCATGGCCATAGGGCGCTGCAAACACCTCTGTGAGCTGATCTTTATGTAGTAACCCAACCGGTTGGCCGGCTTTATTTAAAACCGCTAGGCTCATCACGGCTTTGTCTTTTTCGAATAGCTTGTGGGCGTCTTTGCAACGGGTTTCGCTGTCTATTGCTTCTTGTGTAACAGCAAGCCAGCCAATCGCCATTGATTGATCAAACGTGTTCTTGGCTGTTTAAAGTTCAATGCTTGTAATTGCTCTGAGCTGTAATCAAGGCTTGGATTTGAGTTTGGTTTTTCCAGTAAAAAACCTTGTACGTTTGCTATGCCTAAGCTTTCAACATAGGCAAGCTCTTCTACTCTTTCTATGCCTTCGGCTATTACTGCGGTGTTTGTTGCTTTTGCTAGTACCGTAATCGATTTTAAAAACTCTTTTTTAACTTCGCTTTCATCGCAATGATCAATAAAGTAACGGTCGATTTTTACAAAGTCGGGGCATAGTTCAGACCACTGTTTTAAGCCCGAGTAACCAGCACCTAAATCGTCAATGGCAATGGTAAAACCCAGCTCGCGGTAGTGTGCAATTGTTTTTAATAATAAAAAACCATCGTCGACCTTTTCTTGCTCTGTCACCTCAATCACCACGCGGTTTGCTGCTAAACCAAACTGCTCTATTAAGTGCAAGGTTTCACCTTTTGGGTGGCAAGGGTCGAGCAAGGTTTTAGGGCTTACATTTAAAAATAACTTACCGTTTAGATTAAGCTTTACAAAGTTTTCAATTGCTTTTGAGCGGCATAATAGCTCAAGCTCTGAAATTAAAGCGTGCTCACTGGCCGCTTCAAACAGTCGGTTAGGCATTTCCAAAGGGCTGTTTTTAGGCCCTCGACTTAGCGCTTCGTAACCTATAATTGTTTGATTAGCTATATCAAAAATAGGCTGAAATAACGTGGTTATTTCACCGTTACTTAAAATGTACTCTAGTACTTTGCGCTGCATCGTCACTGCAAAACCTGATTGTCGTTTAATAGGGGCATTAAAGTAGCAAGCCTGTATGACAATTTTATGGCATTAGGTGCTATTGACCTTTCAGGATTAAATTTGCTCAATTTAGGGGCGGTACAATCTAAGCGCTAAGTTTATAGCCTAATATACTGTTAACTATTCATACGTTATTGTAATGGTTTAATTATATAACCGGCTCAAGGCTTTAAGTTCAGCCTAAAAAGCGTGTACGTTTAATCTTAAAGGCAACCAAGCTCTATAAAACAGCGCGCAATAAAAAACCGCTCAATTGAGCGGTTTTATTTAGCTTTAACTCTATTACGGCAATGCGTCTAGGTCTGCGCCTTCTTTTTCAATTACCTCTGGTATTAAGTCCTCTTTACTTACGCCCATGGTAATAGCTACCGAGCTTGCAACGTAAACTGAAGAATAAGTACCAATGAACACACCAAATAACAGGGCTGTAGCAAAGCCGTGAATGGTTTGTCCGCCCCACACAAATAGCGCAATCAATACCAAAATAGTGGTGATTGACGTTACAAGTGTACGGTTAAGTGTTTGCGTTAACGACATGTCGATAATTTCGATAGTGTCGTCGATGCGTACTTTACGGAAGTTTTCACGAATACGGTCAGATACAACAATAGTATCGTTAAGTGAGTAACCAATTACCGCCAATATTGCCGCTAAAATAGTTAAGTCAAACTCTAACCCTAATACAGAAAACAAACCAACTGTAATAATTACATCGTGTAATAGTGCACCTACCGCGCCCACAGCAAAACGCCACTCAAAGCGAAATGCCACGTAAATCAAAATACAAATAAGCGCAGTTAACATGGCAAGGCCACCCTGCTCTTTTAAGTCTTCCCCTACGCTTGGGCCTACAAACTCAATGCGGCGCATTACTACGCTCTCATCAGCTTGCTTTAAGGCAGTAATAACTTGGTTACCAATAACTTCGGCTTTTACTTCACTGCCACGCGGCGCTAAACGAACCAAAATATCTTGGCTAGAACCAAACAGCTGCACTGAGGCATCGGCAAACCCGTTTTCAGCTAATACTGAGCGTACTTTTTTCAAATCTGCAGGTTGCGAAAAACCAACCTCTACAGCGGTACCGCCAGTAAAATCTAAACCAAAGTTTAAACCTTTGATAAAAATTGAGGCAAACGACGCTAAAATTAATAGCGTAGAAAAACCCATAGCCACTTTACGAAGTGACATGAAACGTAGGGTTTTACCACCCAAACTTAAAATTTGCATGTCCGCTCCTTAAATTGAAAGTTTATCAATGCGCTTACCACCAATAAATAAGTTAATTACCGCACGGGTACCAACTATGGCTGTAAACATTGAAGTTAAAATACCAATTGCCAGTGTTACGGCAAAACCTGCAATAGGGCCAGTGCCCACTGCAAATAAAATAACCGCAGCAATTAAAGTGGTAATATTGGCATCAAAAATAGTACTAAAGGCGCTATCGTAACCAAAATGAACAGCTTGTTGAGGGCTGCGGCCATCGGCCAGCTCTTCACGAATACGCTCAAAAATAAGTACGTTAGCATCAACCGCCATACCCACTGTTAATACAATACCGGCAATACCTGGCAGCGTTAGAGTGGCTCCTGGGATTAACGACATTACACCTACAATAAGCACTAAGTTAGCTGCTAGTGCAATGTTGGCAACTAAACCAAACCCTTTGTAGTAAATAAGCATAAAGGCAAGTACAAACGCAAAGCCAAGGGCTACAGCTGTCATGCCGGCTTCAATGTTTTCTTGACCTAGGCTTGGGCCTACTGTGCGCTCTTCAACAATTTGAATTGGCGCTACTAATGCACCGGCGCGTAATAGTAAGCTTAAGTTGTGGGCTTCGGCTGGGTTATCAATACCTGTAATACGGAATGAGCGGTCAAGACGAGCCTGAATAGTCGCAACGTTAATAACCTCTTCTACCTTAATAGGTGGAAGTGCTTTACCGTCAGCATCTTTTTTACCCGATGGCTTGTATTCAATAAATACCGTTGCCATGCGCTTACCAATAGCACGCTTGGTAAAGGCATTCATTTTTGCCCCGCCTTTGCTATCTAAGGTAATGCTTACTTGTGGGCGCTGGTATTCGTCGTTTCCTGATTGCGCACCAGTGATATGGCTACCTTCAAGAATGACACGTTTTTTAAGTACCACAGGGTAGCCATCACGGCTCATGATCATTTCTGTGCCCGCAGGAATACGCCCTTGAGCAGCTGCACTTGGGTCTGCGTTTTCGTCTACTTCACGAAATTCAAGCGTGGCCGTTGCACCTAAAATTTCTTTAGCGCGTGCTGTATCTTGTACACCTGGTAGTTGCACAATAATACGCTCAGCACCTTGGCGCTGTACGTTAGGCTCTGCAACACCAATTTGGTTAATACGATTACGAATAATGGTTTCGTTTTGCTTAATAGCGTAGTCACGTATTTCTTTAAGCTTTTGCTCACTCATAGTGGCAAAAAATGCGCGATCGTTACTGCTATCATCAATGTATACGTTTAGTGGGTAGCGCGATGCTAAAAAGCGTTCAGCCGCTTCTTTATCTTCTTCGGTACGCATTTCTACACGCATACGTTCAGAGCCCGCTACGCGGCGAACACTACGGTAACGAAGTTTTTCTTCGCGTAGGTCGCTACGAAAATCTTGTTCCATTTGCTCTAGCTGATTATCTACCGCGGTTGCCATGTCGATTTCCATGGTGAAGTGAACACCACCACTTAAATCAAGACCTAACTTCATAGGGTTACCACCCAATGATTTTAACCATGCAGGTTGCGCAGGTGCCATATTAATAGCAGAGATATAATCGTCGCTAAGAGAATTACGCAGTAAGTCTTGCGCTTTTAGCTGTTCTTCAACATTTTTAAAACGTACTAATACTTGGCCGCCTTCAAGCACGGTAGACTTAGCTGTTACATTATGTTGTTTGAGGGTTGCGTTTACTTTGTCTACTACACTGAGATCGACATCTGCGCCTTTTGCCCCCGAAACCTGAATGGCCGGATCGCGGCCATACAAGTTTGGAGAAGCATATAAAAGGCCAATGGCTACCACAGCTAAAACAAGTAAATACTTCCAAATTGGAAACTTGTTTAACACAGGCATGTCCTTTTTATTTTTATAGTGACTTCATTGTGCCTTTAGGCAATACAGCAGATACTGCCGATTTTTGTACTGTTACTTCAGCTTGCTCATTTAAAGAAATCACGATGAAATCTTTATCTTCAGTAATTTTAACAATTTTACCTACTAAACCGCCTTGGGTAAGTACTTCATCACCTTTAGCCATCGCGCTCATAAGGCTTTTGTGCTCTTTAACACGCTTAGCTTGTGGGCGGTAAATTAAAAAGTAAAAAACTAAACCGAAAATAGCTAACATAATTAGCATTTCCCAGCCACCACTTGCAGCAGGTTGACCAGCAGCGGCGTGTGCGTTTGAAATAAATAAACTCATAATACTTCCTCTATATTTTTAAATTTTAATTTATATCTGCAAGCTCTGGCACGTCTTGGCCACGGCGAGCATAAAAATCACTAACAAATTCTTCTAGTTTACCTTCGCTAATTGCATTGCGTAGGCCTTCCATAACACGCTGATAGTAACGTAAGTTATGGATTGTGTTTAGTCGTGCGCCTAAAATTTCGTTACATTTATCAAGGTGATGCAAATAAGCACGCGAATAATTTTTACAGGTATGGCAATCACACTCAGGATCAAGTGGGCCAGTGTCTGTTTTATGTACTGCGTTGCGAATTTTAATTGTACCTGTGGTAATAAATAAATGACCATTACGTGCATTACGGGTAGGCATTACACAGTCAAACATATCAATACCACGGCGTACAGACTCAACTAAGTCTTCAGGTTTACCTACACCCATTAAGTAGCGCGGTTTGTCTTCTGGCATTTTGTACGCACAATGATCAAGAATATTCATCATTTCGTTTTTAGGCTCACCAACCGATAGGCCGCCTAATGCGTAACCATCAAAGCCAATTTCTTCTAGGCCTTTTTGTGATTGTGCACGTAACTCTGGGTACATACCACCTTGAATAATACCAAATAAGGCTGATGGGTTATCGCCGTGGCCTTCTTTAGAGCGCTTAGCCCAACGAAGCGATAACTCCATTGAGTCTTTTGCTTCTTTTTCGGTGGCAGGGTATGGCGTACATTCGTCAAAAATCATTACGATGTCTGAGCCTAAATCACGCTGTACTTCCATTGATTTTTCAGGCGACATCATAATTTGGTCACCATTTACCGGCGATTGGAACAAGACGCCTTCTTCGGTAATTCTACGCATAGCACCAAGGCTAAATACTTGGAAACCACCTGAGTCGGTTAAAATTGGAAAGTCCCAATTCATAAAGTCGTGTAAATCACCGTGTTGTTTAATGATTTCAGTACCTGGGCGTAGCATTAAATGAAAGGTGTTACCCAAACAAATTTGTGCCCCTGTGGCTTTAACTTCATCTGGGGTCATGCCCTTAACAGTACCGTAAGTACCTACTGGCATAAATGCAGGCGTTTCTATTACACCACGGTCAAAAATCAAGCGGCCGCGGCGCGCTTTTCCGTCGGTGCGGTCTAATTCAAATTTCATATCATCCTCAATGTCGGAAAAACAGTCCAACAAGCTATAATTTAACCGCTCGATTCTACCCTTTTTGCCCCGTTATTACTATTAGCTGCGCTAAATTCACTGCGTATTAGCGCAGGCAAATAAAAACCCAGCGTGCGAGCTGGGCTTTTAAAAACGGTACCGGATAAAAACGTGCTTATTTACGTGTTAAAAACATCGCATCGCCGTAGCTAAAAAAGCGGTACTTTTGTTCTATAGCCGTGTTGTACGCGCCCATAATGTTATCTTGGCCGCTAAAGGCACTTACTAGCATTATGAGGGTTGATTCTGGCAAGTGAAAGTTAGTCACCATGGCATCAACTACATTAAACTGATAACCCGGAAAAATAAAAATATCGGTATCGCCAAAATAGCTCTCTAATTTACCGCCGTGTACTTTTGCTGCCGACTCCAGCGAGCGNACAGAGGTAGTTCCCACAGCTATAACACGCCCACCGTTAGCTTTTGTATTAGCAACAGCGTGAACCACCTCATCAGGTACTTCAATNTATTCAGAGTGCATNACATGCTCATCTACGCTTTCTACACGCACNGGCTGAAACGTACCTGCGCCAACATGTAGCGTAACAAACGCCATGTTTACGCCTTTTTGCTTTAATGCCGCCATTAGCTTATCGTCAAAATGCAGCCCTGCTGTAGGCGCTGCTACTGCACCGGGCTTTTCGCCATAAACGGTTTGATAACGCTCGCGGTCAGCTTCGGTGTCTGGGCGGTCAATGTAAGGAGGTAAAGGCATGTGGCCAATGTCGTTTAGAATATCGAGTACATTTTGGCTGCGATCAAATTCAAGCTCAAATAACGTATCGTGACGCGCAATCATTGTCGCTTTTGCTTTGCCTTCTAAAATAACTTCGTTACCAGGCTTTAACGACTTACTTGCTCTTACATGGGCAAGTACGCGGTGTTCATCAACTACACGCTCTACAAGTACTTCGACTTTACCGCCAGAGGCTTTTTGGCCAAACATACGGGCAGGAATAACGCGGGTATTATTAAATACTAATAAGTCACCTTCGTTTACTAAATCAAGTAGGTCGCTAAACACTTTGTGTTCAACGTTGCCAGTTGGACCATCTAGGGTTAGTAAACGGCTGCTGGTTCTGTCTTGTTTAGGAAAACGAGCAATTAATTCATCAGGTAAGTCAAAGCTAAAGTCAGCCACGCGCATAGTCGGTATTCCACATCATTAAAATCGCGCCAAGTGTATATCTATCCTCGGCTAAGCTCAAGATATCTACCACAGTTGAGAGGATTCGCCCTATTTTAGATACATTTGAGTAACTACTTTAAATAATCTTGTTCTTATTGGTAAATATCATTATTCTTACTGTCCTTAATAATGATGGTTTAGTTTTGGGGTTATAAAAAAGTGGCAGATAAGCTGAAGTTGCTCATTCTAAACGCAAGTAGCGAAGAACGCCGCACTATACGCGCCACTTTAGAGTACTTAAACGTATTTGAATTTATTGAAGCCGCAGATAGCCTAGATGCACTCACCCTGTTAAAAAAGCAGCCAGTAAACATGATTATTACGGGCTTAAGCGTGGGGAAAATAGATGGTTGGCGTTTTTCTCGCATGATCCGCTCAGGCTTACTTAAAACACCTAAAAACACCCCTATTTTACTTATTCCCCCTATTTATTGTGAGCGTATAGCAGAAACCACCGCTCGTAGTTATGGCATAGATGCCGTACTGCCTTTTGAGCACCAAGATATGCTGCCGCAGGTGCTGGCCAATGTTCTGTCTACGCATTTAGAAAAAAGCAGCCGCCTTAATTTACTCTTGCTTGAACCAATAGCGCAAAAAGCCGATGAAATAGCAGAGCAACTTAAGCTCAATTTTGCCATTACCCATGTGACCTCAAGCCAAAGTGCTTTAAACGCTTACAACCAACAACAATTTGCCATTGTACTGCTTGATGCAACCGCGTCGCGCGCTGATACTTCAAGTGTTTTAGTCGAAGAAATACTGCAACATAACCCTAAACAAGCCATTGTAACTATTATTGATAATAACGATGCCGACTATGCAGAGCAGCTGCTGCTATCCGGCGTTACCGACTTTATAAGAGCGCCATATGACCCGTCGTTTTTAAATAAAGTATGTGACCATGCTGCGCGCCGTGAAGACTTTATGGTTAGTTATGCTGAGTTTGCCCAAAAGGTTGAACAGTTAAGTATTAGCGAAGTACGCTACAAAGAGCTTTTTTCAGCGCACCAACGCATTTTGCTGCATTTAAATACGGTGGTTTTAGAGCTCGACCAACAAGGTAAAATTCGCTTTATCAATCCTGCTTGGGAAACACTAAGTGGCTTTGGGGTTAAATCGTCTTTGCAAAAATCATTAATCGATTATTGCTCTGATGAGTGCCAAGTAAAACTAAATACGACCATTAACGATATTCTTAATGGCGGCATGCACCAGCAGCAAGTCGAGATTCAACTTAATCATAAAAATGGCAATCAGATTTGGGTGGAATGCCGCTTACAGCTAATAAAAAACAGCCGTAATAATGCCACCATTACTGCCACAATCGACAACATACACGAGCGTAAACAAGCTGAATTAAAGCTGCGCCACTTAGCCTTGCACGATACGCTAACAGGTTTACATAATCGTTATTATTTTGATCAACAACTCAATAAAATATGCCAAACCAAGCACACCTATGGTGATGTAGAGCACGCACTTATTTACATCGATTTAGATCATTTTAAAATAATTAACGACAGCAAAGGCCACCAACAAGGCGACATTGTACTAAAAGATGTAGCTCAATTATTTGAAGCAAACATTAGCGCTAAACATTTAGTGTGTAGAATAGGCGGTGACGAATTTGCTGTTATTTTAAAAAATACGCAGCTGCTTGACGCTCACCTAATTGCAGAGAGTATTTGTAGCGCGATTGAACAGCACGAGTTTAAATCTGAAGACCAAGTGTATTCAATCAGCTGCTCTATTGGATTAACGCAAATAACGGCTAAAAATTGCGACCCGAGTGAGTGCCTCAAGCAAGCCGATATTGCCTTATATATTGCTAAAAGTTTAGGCCGTAACCTAGTGCACTGCTACTCAAAAGAAGATGCGCAAAATAACACCTTGCAAACCGGGCTTGAGTGGGGGCATGAGATTCGACAAGCACTTCAGCAAGATAACGTAGAGCTGCACTATCAGCCTATATGGGACTTTAAAGCCAATAAAGTGGCTTATTTTGAAGCGTTACTGCGTTTAAAAGTAGACGATAAACTTATTTTCCCTAATCAATTTATTCCCTCTCTTGAGCTGCTAAACGACACCTTTTTAATGGACCAATGTGTTATTCGCAATGCCATTGCTAGCGTGGCTGAGCACCCAGATTTAAATCAAGTGGCTATTAACCTTTCTGCTCAGTCATTTTTAGATGAGCGCTTAGTGCCACATATAGAATCGAGCCTAGAAAAATACCAC
>JGI12218J13221_1000160_pt1 | contig 10988 bp, 5 predicted proteins | sample DeeseametaMP0203_FD_13221 | JGI IMG/M metagenome (IMG submission 13221) | reverse complement strand
ACCTGCTCTCTACCGTTTAATGTAGAAAACACAAAGTCACCGGATAGACCACGAATGTTTATCTGCGCGGCTTGCCCCCCGGTTCTTACCGCAGAGATACCTGGCAAGCGGGTCAGTGCATCCGCCATCGACACATCGGGAAGTCCGCCCAAATCGTCTGCAGATATTTGTTCAGAAACCGTATCGGAGAAGCGTTTCTGGTTTAGTGATTGGATCAAGCTGGTACTAAAACCACGTACTTCAATACGCTCTAGGGTATCTTCTTGTGGTCGTTCAACTTCGTCTATTGAGGTGTCTGGTGACTCTTGGGCATAAAGAGGAGCTGCGCTAAACGCGACCCCACTACTTATCAAGGCCGCCATGATAGTGCTGGGTTTGAATGTTTTCATTGGTGTCCCATTCCTTGTTTATTATCGACACTTTTAGGACTACCACCCCCAAAAATGCCTCTTATGGTTCAACACCAAATACTACTGTTTTGTATAAAAAGGGAGCAATGCTATGCATACGTATTCATTTACATCGGCGCAACATATTTTTAATTTACCAGTAAAAAACCAGCATAATTGTAACAATTCATCCTTAAAAACGAATAAAGCAGCCTTTTGGCTGCTTTATCCTTTACCTGTTTAGTTAGCTAATGCGTTCGTTCGCAGCACTTCTAACCATATGAAATTATTCAACTCATTGCGCGCTTATACTTTGCAACCATCCCATTTATATACTCGTCATGTGTCGGCAACTTAGCAATGGGCTCTTTTTTGATTTCCAACAACCTTGTTAACATTTGATTTAACTGAACTTCAGGCACACTGTTTACCAAACCGTGATAATCCTTAGGAGTAATCCCCTGACCGTACAAGACCTGTAGCCATGAGCTTTCAAGGAATAGATCATTTTGTTCTCGTAGCAGATTTCCGCTTTCTTTAAACAACGCAATTTTATGTGCTAGGGAATCGGGCAAAGTAATATTTCGCATGTCATTGAAAAAGGCGCTATCGGTTCGCTCATTTACGGTGTAATGCAAAACAAGAAAATCTCTGATTTGTTCGAACTCTAATTCAGACTGCTTGTTATATTCCGTTTCCAAGCTCGGTGCAAAGCCGTTGTGGGGAAACAGCTGAATTAAGCGAACAATTGCAGATTGAATGAGGTGAATACTAGTAGATTCAAGTGGCTCTAAGAATCCACTTGATAGACCTACTGCTACTACGTTTTTGTACCACTGCTTACGTCGTCTGCCCGTCGTAAACTTTATCAGTTTAGGGTCACCCAATGGTTTGGTATCTAAGTTTGACAACAAGGTGTCACAGGCCTGATCATCACTGATATAGCGTGAACTATATACGTGGCCATTACCATTTCTGTGTTGCAGTGGGATCCTCCATTGCCAACCCGCATCGTGGGCAATAGAGCGCGTGTAAGGCGCGGTTTTTTCATGTCGCTCAGACGGTACAGCAATGGCACTATCACAAGGAAGTAAGTGAGACCAATCGTCGTAACCAGCGCCCAGCGCTTCCTCTATCAATAGCCCCTTAAAGCCCGTGCAATCAACAAATAGGTCCCCTTCAACCACGTCCCCACTTTCTAAGTGAAGTGCTTGAATAAAACCGCTGTCGGTAAAACGTTGAACACGTGAAATTTTACCTTCTTTGCGTACAACCCCCATATTTTCGCTCAGCTTTCGTAAATACTGAGCGTATAAACTGGCGTCAAAATGATAGGCGAAAGGTAGCTCAACGACTGGGTCTTTGGCATTTATCTGCGCAAATCGTCCCGCTTCAGCGGCATGGTAATTTAGGTCAAAATCCCACAGGTCGTCTTTTAGGCCTTGCTGGCGCGCCTTTACCCAATAGTGATGAAAATGACAAAACGCCATGCTTTTNCCCGGCGCACCAAAGGTGTGATAGTAGCTTTCACCCTTCGTTTTCCAATTTTCGAACCGTATAGCAAGTTTTATCGTNGCTTTAGTATCATGAAGAAACTGTGCTTCGTCGATACCTAACACTTGGTTTACTAGGCGTATTGGNGGGATGGTAGCTTCNCCAACACCGACCGTACCAATCGCTTCAGATTCNACCAGAGTAATATCAACTGCTTTACCCAACACCTTTTTCATTAATGANGCAGCTAACCAACCTGCCGTTCCACCGCCGGCAATCACTACACGCTTTATCGGTTTATTATGAGGATCTTGCATAAACTTCTCGCAATTCGTACCAAAAATTTTGAAGGGTTCCTTTCATACAAAAAGAAAAGCCACCATTTGCTCTCTCTTTTAGCACAAGCTAAAACAAAAAGCAGCAGGTGGCTTTACACACACGAAGAAATTAGAACTTGTAGTTAAATCCTAGCAAGTAGTTCGTTCCATAAGTTTGGAACTGGGTGATTTGACGGCCGTCAGCCGCTGACGCTTGAATATCATCTTCATCGGTCAGGTTCTGTGCTTGTAAAGTAACACGCAGGCCTTCTAGATATTCGATACCAGACTCGCTAAAGTCATAGCCAATTTGCGCATCAACAAGCGTACCGCCTTGCTTCGTTGCATCAACTAACGCCAAACTAACACCACGTTCTTCAGTTAGGTACTGATCGCGTTTTGTTGCCGCAAGACGGAATTCGAAACCAGCATTCTCATAGAAGAAAGTCATACTGTAAGACTCTTCTGATAGTCCAGGAATACGTGTTTCAGTTTGCCCCGGAGCCGCGTCAACTTCACCATCCATAAAGGTTGCACTTGCGAACAAGCCGAAGCCTTCAAGTGAATCGTGGATCATGTCAAATGGAAGTGAACCTTGTAATTCGTAACCTCGAACAAAACCTTCGAACCCATCTAGTACACTGCTTACTTGACCTGTGAACAATACAGGAGTTTGACCTTCAGAGCCCTGATGTAGCTCAGGAATATAAAACTCTGTGAAATCAGCCACAATTGACGTGCTGCGGTGCCAATTCTTAATGTCTTTATAGAAGAACGACACAGCTACATAACCTGTATCTGCAAAGTAGTTCTCATAAGCTAAGTCAAACTGGTTAGCTTCAAGCGGACGCAATTCAGGGTTACCAGCACTACCACCCCATGGACCATTTTCAATTTCAGTGCTAGTAATTTGGTTATCGTTGAACGAGAACGTAACCTGAGTATTTGGACGCATGTCATCCATACGCGGACGAGAAATAACTTTGCTCAAGCCCAAGCGCACAAACTGGCCCTCAGCCACTTCTGCTGAAAGGTTAAGTGTTGGAAGAACATCTGTGTAGTCTGCGCCACCTGTTACAGGGCTAGCAATGGTGTAACCTTCGCGGTCAGACGTTGCAGAGAAACCTGTTGATTCTTGATCTGCACTTACTACTTGAAGGCCTACGTTACCGCGCACCCAAATATCGCCAACTTCCATTTCCAAGTCTAGTTTGGTGTAAAGGGTTAGTAGCTCTTCATCAACGGTATAAGTATCACCTAAGCGATCGTTTTGAACGCGGCTTGCATCGCTTTCAATGTAATAACCACTTTCGAAAAGACCTAGCGAGTCGTACGCTAACACGCCGTCAATTCCAATAAAGTTAAGGTTCGTTACGCCCAGCACTTCAGGAATAGCAGCATTTCCAGGATACGAAGGCGCTGTTAGGTAAGCACCGTTATTGTCTTTAGATTTAGAGCGGTCAGAATATACAACACCAGCAGATAGGCCAGTTACCACACCCCAATCTACATAGCCTTTAACGTCGAAGCGAAGGGTATCAAGCTCTTCTTCGAAAAGCGGCTGGTTTACGAAACCATCCTGTGCGTCAGACTCAAGTAACGGACGTGCGCCCCATGCTTGCGGACCAGCAAGGCTAATAAGTGTTGGGTCGGTAAGGTCAACTGGTGCAATAGTTGGGTGGTCAGAGAACATTACTCCAGAAGATGTCATTTCCCAGCTACGTGCAGTAATTGGACGGCCTTCAGTACCAGCACGACCTACACCTGAGTAGCTTTCTACATCGATAATTTCTTTTTCAACTTTACCGGTAGAGTAATCTAGTTCTAGTGTCCAAGAGTCGTTGATTTGGTATTCAGCATTAATGCCTACTGTGGTTAGGTCTGCTTCTTGACGACGCGCATCGTTACGAACAACGCTATAGAAACCATCAGAGTAACCACTAGTTACCAGACCGTTTTCAACACCAGTGATTGTGTAAGCGCTTGTACCCCACTCTGCACCGCCTTCTTCAAGACCACGGCGTACATCGTCTTCAACGAAATCGATATAAAGCGCATCAAGTTGAATATTGAGCTTATCGGTAGGTGCCCACTGGACTACAGCGGCAATTGAGTCACGTTCTAGCATTGCTGAACGCTGGAATGAATCGTGACCGCCCAATACAACAGTACCATCAGGAACGTCTACAGTGTCTTGACCATCATAACGACGAGGGTTCCAAAGAGGATTTCCGTTATCGTCAAACGTGTTTTCTGGTGTAGTGTTTACTGTGGCGTAACCCCAACCGCGGAAGTGTTGCTCCTGACGTGGAGACTCCATGCTCGCAACAGTTAGCGCTAAACCAATCGTATCGTCGGCAAATTGATCGACAAAGTTTAAAGAAATGCGATGACCGTCGTTGTCAAAATCTGGGTTTGGAGAGTCTTCAGCATTTTTCTCGAACGTGCCGTTTACGGTAAACGTGCTTTCTGCCGTTAGAGGCTTAACCGTTTGAAGGTCAATTGAACCACCGATATTTTGGGTAGTCATGCCCGCTTCTGGTGTTTTGTATACCAGAATGTTTGAAATGATTTCCGTTGGATAAAGGTCAAACTCAACCCCACGGTTATCACCCATACCTAGAAGCTCACGACCGTTCAGTGACGTACCAACGTAGTTCTCGTTAAAACCACGAACAGAGATACCACTTGTACGACCGTTACGACGTTCACCAGTTACACCAGGAAGACGTGCGATTGATTCTGCAATACTGGTATCTGGTAACTTACCAATATCTTCTGCTGATAACGCTTCAACAATTGAAGTGTTATCCATTTTGATTGCTTGAGCACGCTGTAAGCTGCCGCGAATACCGCTAACTTGAATTACTTCAAGATTTGCTTCATCAACAGCATCAGTGTTTGCATCTTGTGCAAATGCTGGTGCACTACCAAACGCCATACCGCCTGAAATAAGCGCAGCTTTAATTAGGTTGGGTTTAAATTGTTTCATAAAACGGGTGTCCCATACGGTTATAGTTGTTGTCTTTTTGTTGTTCTTATGACAATTAAATGACAATACATCTCGTCGGCATAATGCTATAGAGGACCTAGGGTTTGCACAATTGCCTGCATACGTATTCAATAAAATTTGTGCAACACGCCGTTAACAAAGGATATGCAGGCCTTTATGTAATTTAACAACACAATATGGATTATACGGGGCTTTTACGGCAGATAGTTGTAATTTTGTTACATGCATTTCTGCAGAGTTGTTAATAAGCGCGCACAAAAAAGCCCGCTTAAAGCGGGCTTTTATCACAAAATTGTTAAGCGTTAGCTTACCAACCTGTAGTCTCACGAAGCGCCTTGCCGATTTCAGCAAGTGAACGTACAGTTTTAACGCCAGCGTCTTCTAGTGCTTTGAATTTCTCATCAGCAGTACCTTTACCGCCTGCGATGATTGCACCAGCGTGACCCATACGCTTACCTGGAGGAGCAGTAACACCAGCAATGTAAGAAACAACAGGCTTGGTTACATTAGCTTTAATAAACGCTGCTGCTTCTTCTTCAGCTGTACCACCGATCTCACCGATCATTACAATAGCTTCAGTTTGTGGATCGTCTTGGAACATCTGAAGGATGTCGATGAAGTTTGAACCAGGAATTGGGTCGCCACCGATACCAACACAAGTAGACTGGCCAAAACCTTCGTCAGTGGTTTGCTTAACCGCTTCGTACGTAAGTGTACCAGAGCGAGAAACAATACCTACTTTACCAGGCTTGTGGATGTGACCAGGCATGATACCAATTTTACACTCTCCAGGAGTGATTACACCTGGGCAGTTTGGACCGATCATGCGAACGCCTTTCGCTTCTACGTATTCTTTAACGTAAAGCATATCTAGCGTTGGGATACCTTCAGTGATACATACGATTAGCTCGATACCCGCATCTGCAGCTTCAACAATTGAATCTTTACAGAAAGGTGCTGGTACATAGATAACTGTTGCAGTTGCGCCAGTTGCTTCTACCGCTTCACGTACAGTGTTGAATACTGGAAGACCTAGGTGCTCAGTACCGCCTTTACCTGGTGTTACACCACCAACCATTTGCGTACCGTAAGCAATTGCTTGCTCAGAGTGGAAAGTACCCTGACCGCCAGTGAAACCCTGACAAATTACTTTAGTATCTTTATTAATTAATACAGACATTATTTGCCCTCCGCTGCAGCAACAACTTTCTGCGCTGCATCAGTTAGCGATTCAGCAGCAATGATATCTAGACCAGAGTTCGCTAGAACTTCACGGCCAAGCTCTGCATTGGTACCTTCAAGACGTACAACTACAGGTACTTCTACGCCAACTTCTTTAACCGCACCAATGATACCTTCTGCAATCATGTCACAGCGAACGATACCACCGAAGATGTTAACCAATACCGCTTTAACATTGTCATCAGAAAGGATGATTTTGAATGCTTCAGCTACACGCTCTTTAGTTGCGCCGCCACCAACGTCTAGGAAGTTAGCTGGCTTGCCACCGTGTAGGTTTACGATGTCCATAGTACCCATTGCTAGGCCTGCACCGTTAACCATACAACCTACATTACCGTCTAGCGCAACATAGTTTAGTTCCCACTGAGCAGCATGAGCTTCACGCGCATCTTCTTGTGAAGGATCTTGCATATCTTTCAGCTTAGGCTGACGATATAGCGCGTTACCATCGATACCTACTTTCGCGTCTAGGCAGTGTAGGTTACCGTCAGTTTTGATAACTAGCGGGTTGATTTCGATAAGCGCAACGTCAAGCTCTTCAAACATCTTAGCTAGGCCAAGGAAGATTTGAGTGAATTGCTTGATTTGTACGCCAGAAAGACCTAGAGCAAACGCCATTTCGCGCGCTTGATAAGGCTGAGGACCTACAATTGGGTCGATTTCAGCTTTAAGGATTTTCTCTGGAGTTTCTTCTGCAACAGTTTCAATCTCAACGCCACCTTCAGTAGATGCCATGAATACAACGCGACGGGTTGTACGGTCAACTACTGCACCAAGGTAAAGCTCGTTAGCGATATCTGTGCAAGATTCAACTAGGATTTTGCTCACAGGCTGACCGTTTTCGTCAGTCTGGAAAGTCACCAAATTTTTGCCAAGCCAGTTTTCAGCGAAAGCGCGAATGTCGTCTTTGTTTTTAACTAGCTTTACACCGCCAGCTTTACCGCGACCGCCCGCGTGTACCTGACACTTAACTACCCACTCGTTTCCGCCAATTCGGTCAGCGGCTTCTACAGCACCTTGAGCAGTGTCTGCTGCGTATCCTTCAGAAACAGGCAAACCGTATTCTTTGAATAGCTGCTTACCTTGGTATTCATGCAAATTCATGGTGTTTCTATCCGATTTTTAGTAAGACAAAAGCCGCAAATGCGACTTGATTAGTTTGACTGATATTATAGGGCAAATATCAGCGTTGCGTTAGGCGCAAAGCAAGCATACACAAGCTAAACGCCTAACCACAATTCCGTGAGACGAAAGTCTTATACGTCTAGAAGTAGACGTGTTGGATCTTCTAGCATCTCTTTAACGGTTACCAAGAAACCTACTGATTCTTTACCATCGATAATACGGTGGTCATAAGAAAGCGCTAGGTACATCATTGGTAGAATTTCTACTTTGCCATTAACAGCCATTGGGCGATCTTGGATTTTATGCATACCCAAAATAGCGCTCTGTGGCGGGTTAATGATTGGTGTAGACATTAGTGAACCAAACACACCACCGTTGGTGATTGTGAAATTACCACCTTGTAGTTCAGCCAATGACAGCTTACCGTCACGGCCTTTAAGTGCTAGTTCCTTAATTCCTTTTTCAACACCTGCCATGCCTAGTGTGTCAGTATCTTTAAGTACTGGTGTCACAAGGCCACGTGGTGTAGAAACAGCAATCGATACATCGAAGTAGTTGTGATAAACAATGTCATCACCGTCGATAGACGCGTTAACTTCAGGGAAACGCTTAAGGGCTTCGGTTACCGCTTTCACGTAGAAAGACATGAAACCAAGGCGAATACCGTGACGCTTCTCGAAGCTGTCTTGATACTGCTTACGAAGGTCCATGATTGGCTTCATGTTTACTTCGTTAAACGTTGTTAGCATTGCTGTAGAGTTCTTCGCTTCAAGAAGACGGTTAGCAATTGTCTTGCGAAGACGCGTCATAGGAACACGCTTCTCGGTACGATTACCCGTTGGTAAGTCAGCTGAAACAGATTCAGACGCAGCAGGCGCTGCCTTCACTGAGCTGTCGCCGCCTTTAAGGTATTTCTCTACGTCTTCTTTAGTGATACGGCCATTTTTGCCAGTGCCTTTCACTTTAGCTGCGTCAACACCTTTTTCTGCAAGTAAACGACGAACAGAAGGACTAAGCGCATCGCTGCTCTCGTCACTGTCATCGCTTTCGCTTGACGCTGCTGGAGCAGAAGCGCCGCTTGCTGCACCTTCTACAAATTTAGCAATCACTTCTTCAGCTGTTACGGTGGCGCCCTCTTCTGCGATAATTTCAGCAAGAGAACCGTCTGCAGGAGCAACAACTTCTAGTACTACTTTATCAGTTTCGATATCAACCAAATTTTGGTCGCGAGAAACTGCTTCACCCACAGCTACGTGCCACGTTGCGATTGTCGCGTCAGCTACAGATTCAGGAAGTACTGGTACTTTAACATCAGATGTTTTTCCAGAAGCCGCTGGAGCCGCATCTGATTTAGAATCGTCTTTCGCTTTGCTTTCTGTTTTAGCTTCAGCTGGTGCAGCAGCACCACCCTTTTCTAGTTTAGCAATAACTTGCTCGCCTAAAACAGTTGCACCCTCTTCGTTTAGGATCTCACCAATTGTACCGTCCGCTGGCGCCACAACTTCTAAAACCACTTTATCAGTTTCAATATCAACCAGGTTCTGGTCTCGTTTAACTGCGTCACCGGCCTTTACGTGCCAGGTTGCAATGGTGGCATCGGCAACTGACTCAGGTAGAACCGGAACTTTTATCTCAATTGTCATTACTGTTCCTTATTTAATTGTGAGTGCGTTTTCAACCAGGGCTTTCTGTTGCTGGTTGTGAACGGATACATAACCTACTGCAGGTGACGAGGATGCATCACGGCCTGCATATGTTAATTTTGCACCATCTGGAATTGCTTGCCAGAAATGGTGTTGGCTACAGTACCAAGCGCCTTGGTTTTGAGGCTCTTCTTGACACCAAACCCAATCTTTTACGTGGCTGTATTGTGCCACAACTTTAGCGCATTCTTCTTGTGGGAATGGATAAAGTTGCTCTAAACGGATGATTGCGACGTCTGTTTGCTCATTTTTACGGCGCTGGTCTAACAAATCGTAGTAAACCTTGCCTGAACACATAACAACACGCTTCACATTCTTCGGATCGATATCATCAATTTCGCCAATTACGTTATGGAATTTGCCTTCTGCAAGTTCCTCTAACGAAGATACAGCCATTGGATGACGTAATAGTGACTTAGGTGACATCACGATAAGTGGTTTACGCATTGGACGAACCACTTGGCGTCTAAGCATGTTGTAAACCTGAGCGGGTGTTGAAGGTACACACACTTGCCAGTTGTGGTCAGCACACATTTGCAAGAATCGCTCAAGACGCGCAGAACTATGCTCTGGGCCTTGGCCTTCATAACCATGTGGAAGTAAAACGGTTAGGCCACACAAACGGCCCCACTTCGCTTCACCTGAGCTCAAGAACTGATCAAATACAACCTGAGCGCCGTTAGCGAAGTCACCAAACTGGGCTTCCCAAATAGTCAGACATGTAGGCTCTGCTGTCGCATAACCATACTCAAATGCCATTACTGCTTCTTCCGAAAGCACAGAGTCGTAAATTTCAATTTCACCCTGACCTTCGCGAATATGCTGAAGTGGCATATACGTCGATGCGTCTTTTTGATTGTGCAATACCGCGTGACGGTGGAAGAAAGTACCACGGCCTGAATCCTGACCTGTAATACGAATATCTTCGCCGGCATCTACGATAGTGGCATAAGCTAAGTTCTCTGCCATACCCCAATCAAGTAGCTTTTCACCCGCGACCATCGCTTTACGGTCTTGGTAAAGCTTGTTTACACGAGACTGAAGCTTGTGCTCTTCAGGAATAGTAGTGATTGACTCACCTAGCTCTTTAAGCTTCTCAACTGAAAGCGCTCCATCGTAAGGCGTATCCCAGTCGTGACCAAGGTACGGAGACCAGTCAACGCTATGCTCTGTCATTGGACGCCACTCTTCAACAACGCACGCGCCATGGTCAAGAGCTTCACGGTACTCTTCAACATAACGATCTGCATCACGTTGCTCTATCACACCTTCAGCAATTAGCTGATCAGCATAGATTACGCGTGGAACTGGATGCTTTTTAATTTTTTGGTACATCAACGGCTGCGTNGCNTTTGGCTCATCCGCTTCGTTGTGACCNTGNCGACGGTAACAAACTAAATCAATTACAACGTCTTTCTTAAACTTATTACGGTATTCAAGCGCAAGCTGCGTAACAAAGGCAACCGCTTCTGGATCGTCTGAGTTCACATGGAAAATCGGTGCCTGTACCATCTTCGCGATGTCAGTACAATATTGCGTTGAACGGGTATCTTCAGTCTTCGANGTGGTGAAACCAACTTGGTTATTTACCACAATACGAACCGTACCACCTACAGCAAAGCCGCGAGTTTGCGACATGTTGAAGGTTTCTTGTACTACACCCTGACCAGCAATTGCCGAGTCACCGTGAATAGTGATAGGCAGT
>JGI12218J13221_1000149_pt1 | contig 11168 bp, 7 predicted proteins | sample DeeseametaMP0203_FD_13221 | JGI IMG/M metagenome (IMG submission 13221) | reverse complement strand
GACTTTGTAGGTAATGCTCGCCCAGAATACGACTTTGCCAGTAAATTCCGCGCGCTAATTGGTAAAAGCAACCAACCAATAAAAACTGAGATTGAAAACAACTTCCCACATTTACCATTGGGTTGTCGTATTGAGCTACAAAAGCGCACACAACAAACAATATTAAAAAATATTCAGCAAGCTATAAACTCTAAACGCCGTTTACAGCAGCTTATAAATAGCTATTCGCAACACACTAATGACGCGCTAACGCTAAGTAATTTTTTACGCATAAACCCACAAGTCACGCTTGAAGATATTTACAAACCTAAAGCCGGTAGGCTCGGCGGCTGGCACTGGTTAAAAGGCGATGAAATACCCGCAAAACAAGCCGATATTTACGCCGCGTATTACCGTGCTATAAACACTCAATTACTCGTCTGCGACTCGCTCAGCTACTTATGCTTTTTACGTGATTTATGTAATAACGACTTTAGCTTTACCCTAACACCACAAAACCAACAGTACGCGCTTATGGCGCATTACAACTTTTGGGATAGTACAGGCACAAGTTTAGGTTTTAAAACGCTTGAGCAAAGCTTACATGCACTTAAACATAAAGAGTTGCAGTACGAACTTGCCCAAGTAATCGCGCTTTTAATAAACCGCATTCATCAGCAAGAAAGCGATTTAACGTGCCGGCCTAATCATGCAATAAAATTACACAGCCGCTACACGCGCCAACAAATACTCGCCGCGTTTGGCGCACACTCGTTTGAGCAAAAGTCATCTGCTCGCGAGGGTGTTCTTGTATTCAACGACCAAAACCTAGAGCTATTATTTGTAACACTCAACAAGTGTGAAAAAACCTACTCGCCCACCACGCTGTATCACGACTATGCAATCAGCCCTACCCTGTTTCATTGGCAAACGCAAAACAGCGCCCGACCAGAACACGGCCGCGGCCTAAGCTATATTGAGCACCAACAAACAGGCAAAACCATCCTGTTATTTGTGCGCGAACAAGGCAAAGACGAAAACGGCCGAACTATGGGATTTGTAAACTACGGCGAGGTTAAATACCAAAGCCATAATGGCAGCCAGCCGATGAATATTACGTGGGAATTAACTAACCCCATGCCAAGTGAAATGTGGCCTGAAGCTGGGAAGTTAGCGGTTGGGTAATCAATTCTGTTCTACGTAAGAAAAACTCCACCTATGGACTAAATCCTTACCCGATGAACGCTTACTTTTTTTCTTAACATAATCATATAGCATAGTTACGTTGCTATTGTTAACAGCAAATTGAGCCGCGGCAATTGCAGCAGGTTTAGTGCCAAAAGGTGCTAGACATAATGTTCTTTTTTCATAATCAGCAGCTTGATAAACCTTATCAATATGATCGTAGGTTTTTATGGGATCATTTGCACCAGCGAACTTATAGCGAGTGTTAGAGTTTGCACTTATTTCAAGTAGTTGCTTATAGTTATTTGAAAGAGTTTTATTCTCCCAACCTAACTTAAATGGTGGAGAACCAATTAAGCAGGTTACATTGCTGGTATCAAATTCATCTGAATTAATTAATGCTCCAAAGCGATGCCCTTCAAAACCTAAAAAGAAGAACAACATTGAATTATCGCTGAAACCTACATAAGGTGGAACTTGCTGAATCCCTAGTCCATCATCAGATAGGTCATATGATTTAATTTTATCCAAACCCTTATCGTCATTTTCAGTGTAATCAGTTGGCTGTACATATATAACATCAAAATTTTGTTTCTTTAATTTCAAAATATGAAATATTTGCAAAAGCTCAGGTAAAGCCAAAGTAGTTGCATCAATTAAAATCTTTCCCCGAGGAACTTCATATTTATCTATTTCTCTTAAGCTGTACTCAATGCCCGAAATAGTTAGTTCAACCTCGATCGGGCAATATGAAATAGGTATAACATTTCTTGAAATTCTTTTTAGATAACTAAAAGTCCAATCGCTTCTGTCATCGCATTGGGTTGAGTATGTAAATGTATGATCATATTCAAATTCTACATTATTAAGCTCAATATTTTGAACTAGGTCAGTTAACCATGAATTAACTAATATCATAAAAGCACACCCTGTTGGCTATCAGAGTCATCAGACTTCCATTTTTGTTGATATTGCTTTTTGATATTATCAAAACTCGCAGGAGAGCCAGAAACAATAGTTTTAAATTGCTCCATCGAGAAAGTAATACCTCGTTTTTTCCTATAAGATATTCCAAATTTAGGTGCATAAACAGGGTTTAACTGGAACTCTTTACTAGTAATTTGTTTATCATCCTTAATTCTTCTTGATTCATCCTCAACCAAAACTCGCCAACTAAGTGCTGAATTTAGGAAATCTTCCAACTCTTTATCCGCACCAGCATAATCATATGTGAAAGTAAAAATATCCCTTTCTGGTTCGGACTGGTAACTTGATTTTTGAGAGATTCGAAAGAGTTCACCTATTCGATTAACCATATGTGAAAGCTTGTTTCCGTGAGGTGGATAGCTAATGACTTCTTTGACCAAAGATGAACTACTATTGATTGCGCCTAAGTGCATACCAGTATAGGAGATAGGTTTGATATCAGAAACAGAGGTATAAATAGTATTTGTATCAAAATCATCTGATTGTTTTAAAGCTGACAAGCATAATTCTTTAAAATGTCTAATATTTGGAGTCGTCATAGTGATAAATCGATCGAAGCCTGAGTAAACTGGGATCTGTATAAATGCATTTTGAAGGTTCAATGATAAAAGCGTGTTAAATTCAAAAGTGCTAATTTTGTCTTTTACACTAGTAATCTCAGCTTTGGACGATTTACCATGCACATAACGAGTTATTTGCTTTACATCAAAGTTTCTTTGTCGATACGTGCCCAAAATAGTAATTGCTAAGCTTGTATCTTCATTAATTTTTTTAATAGCTTCTTCTGTAAAGTTAAGAGTAGAGAGAGTTGTAGATATTTTATTCCTAACACTCTTGTTTGAAATACATATATTGGATAGCTCTTTAATTGATGGAGTTGGAAGGATATTACTCATAAGTGATAAAACTTTATCTTGATATAGCTTATCTTTCCTTATTTCAATATTTGCTCTATTACCTAGAAAACTAGGAGTTAATTCAGCTACTTCACAAGTAAGTCCTGAGTTTTGAAGTGTAAGTATAAATATTTCAGCTGCGAATATTTTATAATTAGATTCAATATAACTATCTAAATTTTCTTCATCATAATCGTCAGGAGATTGTAGCCATTGATCCGTGGTAGTTTCATTTGTAGGTTTTGAATTAAGTTTGTACGCTACATTCCAATTTAATTTTTTATTTGACTCTTTTCTATAGCTGTTAATAACCTGCTGCTGATCTTTAGTAAGAAGTTCAAATTCATCTACAAAAACTTTAAATGTTGTGTCCTCGAATTTATCAAAATCTAAACGAAGTGCATCAGTCAAATACACTAACATTTGTTTTGGTTCGATAGATAAAATTCCATCTAAGTTGACAGGATTAAGCCTAGTTGATATCTCGTATTTATAGTCCATCAGCCAGGTATTCAATGTTTTTAGATCCGATATCTCTGTAGCTGTTACTCTAGAAATGCGGGACCAAAATGTACGTTTATTTTTAAGCTCAGAAGTTAGCTCTGGATAGTGATTACTGACGTTACGAATTAAATTTGATATTTCTTGTAGAAGCGATAGCGCTGCATGTATCGAAAAAAATCTAAGTGCATCATCTCCAAGCCAATTTGACTTTAACCCTTGGCAATAAGTGATATCAGGTTTCCAATATAATAAAATACATTCAAATTCATCATCTGAAATTAGTGGTAGCTCTTTATCAAATCGAGTCGCATGTGAAAAATACTGTATATACGTACTTTTTCCCGACCCTCTAGATCCTGCTAGAGCGATTGATTTCGATATTTTACGTAAGTCTAACTTATCAACAAAAAATGGTACTACGAACGAATTTATTACACTGCCATTCGTAGTTTGAAACTCTTGTCTAGCTGTAGATAGTTTATTTAATATATCAATTACTTGCATTATGCTCTCCTACTAAATAACTGTTGCCAATTGTTTTTTTTCTTTGAGCTATTCATATAAAGTAGTGCTGGAGACTGATTTGGGCAGCCCCACTCGAAAGCTAATGGTAAGCATACATCTTCAAAGCCTAGCCAGTTTCCCATTTTGGGCGCATACTTTTTTTGCATAATGAGTAAGTAGTTTCTTACATCTTGGATTGTATTGTGCTGATCATTTTTAAAAAGCTCTGAAGGTACACCAAAAAGTAAGCTATCAGATTCATAAATATTTTCGGCTGGAAATATATGTAATTTAGGGTATTTAGTCTTGATACTTTTAATACCATTTTCAAAAGCAATCAATGGGCAATAGAGTACAATTGAATTTAAAAGTAACTTACTTAGATTAATTTCTGATGCGTATTCATCGAACTGAGTACCACTGCCTATGAAGTCATCAACCAAAATTAAAACTTTTGGTGCGGTATTATCATTTTTAAATGAATAACGATCTGTATGAATTTCGGGTGAAAGCAACCTATAAATGACACTTCCCGATTCTCCAAGATCATTTTCAAGTCTTACAGGGGTAAACCTTATGTCACTAGATAATGTGCCGTTTTTTAAATGGCTGCGCCACTTCTGCAATGTACCTGTTTTTATCTCTGTATTTTCAAGTAAAAATTGCCTAATTTTGCTATTAAATAAGCGTGCATAAGCAGACTTCGCCATGTTATTTGATCTCACTATCAAATTATCAATAATTTGAAGTGCTAAATACTCTTCTAAATCATCGTCAAAATTGTTGAGCCAAGCTGCGAATTGCTCAAAAGAGTAAGGCCAGATATTTGTATCACAATATGTTTTAACTTTCTCAATTACTATTGTTTTAAAAGCTACAGAGTTATTTGGTAGGTTCATGTTCCCTCATTAGGTAATCCATTATAATTTTATACGTTATATATTTAGCTCCTACACCAAATGCAGCGTTATCTAAGTAGTACTTAAAGTTAGAAGATGAGACTATATTCCATATAGCCTCGCTATCAAATTTATTTTTTGGTGAGATAACTATTATACAATCACTGACTATAGCTTGGCCCGTTTCTACAAGTGCAACTCTTCCAATACACCGCCTACCAACTCTGGCAATCAAAATGTCACCAGTAGATGCAACTTTTTCACCTGCGACCTTCTTGCCAAATAAATTTATTCGTTCTGGTACAGGAGGCATATTAGTAGTATGCACATGTTCACAATTAGAAAGTGACAGTATATTATGTGATTTGTTACCCCGAAATATTTCAAATGCTTCCGTTGTAGGATTTTTAATACTTATTAATGATTTGGCTATTTTATAATAATTGTAATCAGCTCTTGAAATAGCTTGTGAACAACTTATATTAAAAAAAGATGATTCACTCATATTCGATAACCTAACACGCCCTGAGCTATTTTGGCTTTGCAGATGTTTTAGTATGAGTATAAAGGTTTGAGCATCAGTTTTCTTAAAACTATCTACAGGCAATTGGATCACATTAATTATTTGGTATTTAGATAACAAAAACTCTCTAACTGGTTGCCATTTTTGCCCTGAAATTAGGCCGGCTGGCAAAATGATACCCAACTCTCCTGATTTTGAAAGTAGCCTTAAATTTTGCGCTAAGAAAATTAACTCTGCGGGTATTTTCTTTAAGTTTTTAGAAATGCAATCAAGCAAACCAATATCATGTAATATTCTTTTATTTGTGTCATTCAAATCACATGAGAAATATGGAGGGTTTGATATCAGCAAGTCAATATTTCCGAATTTTTCTCCAATCAATTGCGGTAAAGCCAATTCAAATCCATTTAATTCTAGTGTTTTAATTAAATTTCCAGAATTAGCTTTAATGATATTTTGTCGATCTATATCAACACCGATTAAACTTAAGTCCTTCCACCTTCTTCTCGCTGCATGTAATAAATCACCTGCTCCAAAGCCAAGGTCTAATGCTATCTTAGGGGAGCGAATGCTTAAGCTTTCGATCAAAACATCCCCATAGATATTTTGTGTATAGTATTGATTTAAATGCATCGACTTTATCTATATTTGTTATTAATAGCGTTACTAAAATTCATTGCTGTAAAAGTTAAACTAGGACTATATCTCACTATTATAAAATAGCCTAGAAACAACATTTTCATAAACACCAATCTACCAACTCACCCCAACTCCCCGTGATCACACCTGAAAATTGTAAATTGATGAGTAATCACTTGCATGGATGCAAGTTAAGCCGTGACTTCGCCATGGATGGCGAATACACGGCGCTTACGTTCACATCAATTTTTAACTTGAAGACACAGTGTGATCCTCGGGTGCGCCGTGGGATTCCAAAGGGCGGTCGGCGGCAGCTGCCCTTTGGTTGCCATCGCCAACGCGATATAAACTCGAATAGAGGTTATTAAATCCCTAAACTCTCACGTAAAACCTATTTTACAAGCTACGCTTTTAACGCCAGCAAGTTGCGCGTCTACAAGTAATAGCGCGATATAAAATCGCGACTACAAAACCACTTGTTTAAAGCGTGCGAACGTTCGCATGCTTTCATCAGCAATCATTACTTCGTAATCGGGGTTTTGAGCGATTAACTCATATTGCCCGTTTGGTAATTTATTAACTTTGCGCAGTAAATACTGGCCATCTCCGCTTATATCGTCTCGCTCTATCGCGACTATTTGGCCGCGAAGTGATCCGGCTCTATCGGAAGTTATAAGCTCAAGTAACAATAAGTCACCATCAAGTATTGGGTGTTTACCGCCATTCATAGAGTTGCCCGAAGCACGTGCTAAAAAATGCACGTTTGGATCAAGCTTGCCCGCGCCAAATGGCGCGTCCATTAATTCCATATCGCTTTCATCCCCAGTTTTAAAATGCCCACAGGCAATTTTAATATTGGGAAAGTACGGCAGTTTTAATGCGCTATTTTGCTCGTTTGCTGTATCGGCAAGATCTTTGAACGCTAATTGAGTTACATTGTCAGCTTTTTGCTCTGTATTTTGTTTCGTAGTTCGCGTTTTTACTTTTAGGCGCTGGTTGTATTTGGCTAAGGTGTACTCAACCAGCTCTAACACGGCGCTGTTTAGTAATTCGCGTTTTTCTGCGGGTACGTCAAACGTGGCTTTTACGGTGTTGTTTTGTAAGGTAAACCATTGTGTGCCGTCTTTATTTTTATTGGTATAGGCTTTAATTGGATTTTTACGCCAGTAGCTTTGCCATGTTTGGGAATCTGCAGCTGCTTGCTGCTCTTTAATAGGTAAATCATGTTGCTTTAAATTTGGATGGCGCGCTAAAACCTTTGCGCTCATGGCTGCAAGTTCTGCAACTGTTGGGGGGTTAGCAAAACCGTTTAAAGCGACATACGCCTCAAGCAAAATAGCTTTGAAGCATTTGTTCATACTGGTTGTTTGTATGCCTTTGTATAAAAAGTCGTAAAACGGTGCTAATTGCTTGGCACTTTGTTGTGCTTCATCATCAATATTTTGTGTTTTAGCAATTAGCTCAAACCAGCTTGTGTAATTACTGTTTACTTTTTTTATATCGCCATAGTGGTAGTAAAACTCACTTAACGTGGGTAAGTGCCCAAGTTGCTCAGCCAGCTGCGTTATATCTTCTAACGCCATAGTACGCTGTATTTTGGCTAGCTGCTGCCAAAAGTCGGTAACTTTTAAATCAATATTTATAAAGCAGCCATCTGCAAGGTTGGGCTTTTTAAGCTTTTTAACTACACCACTTGGCGTGGTTTCATGTAGTAATGCATAGGGTTTATTTAAAAAGCTGTGGTGGTTACCAATAAAATCGAGCACCACTAAATGTGTTTTACCTTCGAGGGTGCGTAAACCACGGCCTAATTGCTGTAAAAATAGTATTTTAGAGTCGCTTGGGCGCAGCATTAATATGGTATCAATACTTGGTAAATCAGTGCCTTCGTTAAATAGGTCAACAGTAAATAATACTTCAACTTGGCGCTGTTCTAATTGTTTAAGCGCCTCATTGCGGCGTACTTTTGATTGGCTATGCACTGATAGCGCTTTTACACCCGCTTTATTAAATGCAGCTGCCATATAATCAGCATGTTTGGTAGATATGCAAAAGCCTAATGTGCGCTGCTGCTTGTATTGCTGCCACTGTAAAAGTGCGTGGTCTGCTCGTTTTTGGGTCGCAAATTTGTTTTCTAGTGCTGTTGGGTCAAATCGACCATTACGCCACGGAATAGCTTGATAGTTTACGTTTTCATCCCAAATCCCGTAGTAATGAAATGGCACTAACGTTTTTTGATCTATCCCCTGTGTTAAATTTCGTTCAAACACTAAATTGTTGTCGCATAGCCCTAAAATATCAGCTTGGTCGGTACGTTCTGGTGTAGCTGTTAAACCAAGTAAAAACTGGGGTTCAAAGTAGTTTAAAAGCTGACGATATACACGCGCACTTGCATGGTGAAATTCGTCAACAATAATGTAATCAAACGCTGTTGGCGCAAATTGTTTTAAGTGATTACTACGACCAATGGTTTGAATAGAGGCAAATAAACACTCAGCGTTTTTGTCTCGCTGTTTACCATTATAAAACCCAGTTGATAAAGTAAGTAATTCAGAAAATGTACGCTGTGCTTGCAAAAGTATTTCTTCGCGATGTGCTACAAATAAAACACGTTTTGCTTTGAATTGTTTTACATCAAATGCACTTAACCATGTTTTACCCATACCCGTTGCTAAAACCACTAAGCCACGTTTGAAACCCTCAGCACGGGTTTGCGCTAGCGCATTAAGCGCTTCAATTTGAGCTGGCCTTGGTGTTTTAGCTTCATTTTTTTCAATAACTTGCTCAGCTGTATCGGTATGGTTTACCGATACAAGCTGCTGTATTTTACGCCTAGTGATGTAGCTATTAATCCACTCATGGCTTAGATGAGTAACAAATTTGTGATTAAAAATATTTTCAAAAGCTGTGCGTATACTTAAAAACTGCTTCGCTGCTTGGCTGGTTTTTGGCTGTGTATAATCATGTCTAAAATTCCACTCGTGCCCTTCGGTCAATGCGCTGGCACTAATATTACTCGAGCCAATAAAGGCGCAGCCATCAGTAATCTCGTTTTGGTCGTTTGTTTTGACAAAAATATACGACTTCATATGGAAGCTTTGATTACTGTGCGTTTGGTAAATACGCACATCGGCGCCCCGATCTACTAATGCCATGAGTTCTCTCAATGCATTAGGATGAGTAATATCGAGGTAGTCTGAGGTAAGTAGCTTAAGCGTTGCGCCGCTTTGTAACGCTTCGCTTAGTGGGTCGAACAAGAGTGCTAAGCCACTTGGCTGAATAAATGAAACTGTAATTTCAATCTCAGTGGCGTTGTTTATGGCATGCACAAGATTAGGTAATAACGGGTCATTATCACCCGTAATAAGTTGTTGGTTATTATTTTGCAGGTGTTGATGTTCGCTAAAACTATTCACTTATAATTTCGCTTTGCTATGCGTTATCAATGCATTTAGCCACACTTCGCTTTCACGCCCTGGGCGCTGATCAACACTTTGCCAGTGCTTAATTATGCTTAATTGCGTGTGTTGATTTAATAAACTACTTAATAACTGCTCGGTTAAATCGGTAAATTCACGGCCATTATGTTCGCGCTCTTGCGTGCCGTATTTAAACGATACATATAAAACGCCATTGGGTTTGAGTGCATTTTGCAGGTTTAAAAATACTTGAGGAAGCTCGGCCTTTGGCACATGTAACAAACTAGCGCAGCACCAAATGCCGTCGTATTTATTAACACACTCAAGCTCTTGAAAGGTTTTAACCTCTACTGGTTGTTGTAAGTAACTGCTTGCAAGCTCTGCAAGTGCAGGGCTCGCATCAAAAGCCGACACACTAAAGCCTTGGCTTTTAAAATAGGCAGCATCGCGAGCTGAGCCACAACCTGCATCTAGCACATGGCCATTTTGGACAACATAAGGTAAAAACTCACGGTAAAGCGCCGACATATCAACATTAAGTGTTGAATCGCTAAAGGTTTGTGCATTTTGGTTATAATAATTTAGTGTGGTATTGGGCACTGCTTATACCGCTCCTTGGCTTTTGCGAGTTCGCAACGTTAATACTGCATTCATGTTTGTTTAATCTACAGGAACAAGCCGATAAATTAAAGAACTTATAAGTAGGTTTTTTTAGCTTAATACGCTGTTTGTATTGAATTTAGCAATAATTATCTCCTAAAACCTTTACCCTCTCCTTTTTAGATACATTTTTTACAACTTTAATGATTCCTTCACCATTATATTATTTTGCTAGGTTATACTGTTTTAATAACGTACAAAAAAAGCTTACCTCAGAGTCTTAATGAATAAATTAATAACCTTATTATTGTGTGTGTTGTTTAGTACCTCTTGGGGTGTGTTTGCCTGCGAAAGAACGCTTAGCGTTGGCGCGCATGATGCTTTTTGGCCGCCTTATGTAATGGGCATTAGCGGCCAGTTACAGGGTAAAGAGGTGGATGCGTTAACTATTATTTTTAAAGACTCGCCTTTTTGTTTTGAAATAAAAATGCTGCCTAATTCTAAACGGGCTTTTACCGAGCTGCGCCATGGCCGAATAGACATAGGCTGGGCGGCCAGTTACACCAGTGAGCGGGCTAAATATGCTCATTTTACAAAGGCCTACCGCACCGAGGTAATGCGTTTATATGAAAACAAAAACAATCAACACAAGGTTAAAAACTTAGCTGATATTTTTAACCAAGGTTTAACCATAGGCGCTAACTTTGGTAGTTATTATGGCGAAGAGTTTGAGCAGTATAAAAAAAGCCATAAAAAACAAATAGAATACACCAGCGCAACCAGTAAGCGCTTTGAAATGCTTAATAAACAGCGTATAGATTACGCAATAGAAGACGAGCTAGTAGGCAATTATTTAAGTAAGCGTGGTAACAGCTTAATGAANGCGCCNACNATACCCGCTATTAATAAAGACCAAATACACTTAATGCTGAGCAAAAGAACAGTNACGCCNGATGAGGTTAAAATTATTAACGCGCATATAACTAAAAATAAAGCGGCACTTAAGGCGCTGTTTGAATGAATGTTTTGAGCT
>JGI12218J13221_1000143_pt1 | contig 11302 bp, 15 predicted proteins | sample DeeseametaMP0203_FD_13221 | JGI IMG/M metagenome (IMG submission 13221) | reverse complement strand
GACGAAGGTTTAGCATTACTAACTATTTTATTGGCTTGTTTTTGAACATACTCTCGTTGTTTCGGCTGTTCAAGATTTTTCTTTAATTTTTTGTTAGTTTTTTGTTTTATTTTAGTGCGGCTATTTTTTTTATTCTTAACTGTATTAGCTATAGCCATTGTATTACCGGGCTTTACTAATAAAATAATCTGTCCAGGATAAATTATATAAGGTGATGGAATTGAGTTGTTTTTTGCAAGTGTTCTAAAATCTTTGCCTGCACTAAAGGCAATGGAATATAAAGTATCACCCTTTTGTACTGTGTATTTATTGCCATTAATGTTAATGCCTTTTTGGAAATCATTAACACTAGTATTGAGGCTGCTAACAGGAGCAGGATTATGGCGAGATGAACACCCCGAAAGCAAAACAACAATAAATACAATTACATATAATACGTACTGACTTTTCAAGGTGTTTTGCTCCGAAATTTAAAAAGTACTACTTTTGCTTTTTAGCGTAATAAAAAGTAAGCAACCGCTATTAATATAACTAAACCCCAGCCAAGTACTTCAACATATTGACGTAATTTTTGCTCCATTTTAACCCCGCCCCACTTCATTAAAGCAGAAACTAAAAAGAAACGCGCACCACGGCCAACGGCAGACGCTATTAAAAATGGTAAAAATGCCATTTGTAATACCCCTGCACCAATAGTAAATACCTTATAAGGGATAGGCGAAAAGCCCGCTAAAAATACCACCCACACGCCATACTCTTTAAACCATGTAAGCGCTGTTTCAAACTTTTCTTGCCAGTGCATCTGCTCAATAAAGGGCTGTACAACAGGCTCAAATAACCAGTAACCTAAAAAGTAACCTACAATCCCCCCAAGTACTGAAGCAACTGTTGCAAAGCTTGCAAAGCGCCACGCTTTACTTGGCTGAGCAAGCGACATAGGGGCAAGCATTACATCTGGTGGTACCGGAAAAAAAACGGACTCAGCAAAGCTCATGGCTGCTAAATAGCGCTCAGCAAAGCGGTGTTTTGCCCACACTAGGGCCATATCGTATAACTTAGTAAACAATTTCAACGTGAATTCCTATTCAATATCACCAGGGACGAGAGGGACAAACCGAACTGGTGCAATAACATGCTCTGTGAAGCTATCGCCTTGGCGAATAACCATGGTTAATTTTTGTTCTTGCTCTCCAATGGGAGCAAGGAGTACACCGCCATCAGCTAGTTGTGCAAGTAAGTCTTGAGGCACTTTTGATGCGGCCGCGGTAACTATAATACCATTAAACGGGGCCTGCGATTGCCAGCCTTGCCAGCCATCTGCGTGTTTCATGGTTACATTGTATAAATCAAGTTGATGTAAACGGCGTTTAGCCTGCCATTGCAGTGCTTTTATACGCTCGACCGAATACACCTTATTAAAACACTTGGCTAACACTGCGGTTTGATAACCAGAGCCTGTGCCTATTTCTAACACTTTGTCGCGTACGCCAGCCAAATGAAGCAGCTCGGTCATACGCGCCACAATATAAGGCTGCGAAATAGTTTGCCCTTGCCCTATTGGCAACGCCGTGTTTTCGTACGCCTTGTGTTTTAGTACATCATCAATAAAGGCATGACGTGGTATATCTGCAATGGCTTTTAATACCTGTTTGTCTTCTACCCCTTCTTGCTCTAATAGCTTAGAAAGCGCAATAGCACTGCGCGAGTAATTAGCCAGCACGGTTTATCTCCATTTCAGCTAACCACTCCCCAACCGCTTCAATACTTTCTTTTGCTGTCATATCAACGCTTAACGGTGTAACTGAAGCATAGCCATTATTAATAGCGTAAAAATCAGTGCCCTCTCCGGCATCGCTTTCAATACCAAGCGAGCCATACCAAAAAATATCACGCCCCCATGGGTCCGTTTGTTTGGTCATGGTTTCGGCTTTATGTCGAGCACCTAAACGCGTAACTTGCACCCCTTTTAGCTCAGTTAGAGGAATATCGGGTACATTTACGTTGATAATTTGATCTTTAGGCAGTGGGTGCGATGCCAGCCCTTTAATTATGTTAACGGTCACAGCTGCTGCGGTTTCAAAGTGCTCACCATGGTGCGAGCAAAGCGACACGGCAATAGCAGGCAAGCCTAAATGGCGCCCTTCGGTCGCCGCAGCCACAGTGCCTGAATACAATGTATCATCGCCCAAATTAGCGCCGTGGTTAATACCTGCTACGACTAAATCAGGCGTTTCATCTACTAACTGATTAACCCCTAAATGAACACAATCAGTAGGCGTGCCATTAACCGATATAAAGCCGTTTTCAAGCGTGGTAGAGCGCAGTGGGTTTATTAACGTTAACGAGTTACTGGCACCACTACAGTTACGATCAGGGGCTACAAGGGTTACATCGGCAATTTGCGTAAGAGCCTGGTATAAAACAGCAATCCCTTTAGCGCTTACACCGTCGTCGTTACTTAGCAGTATCTTCATTTTGACTGTCCTTTTCTTTTCGCTCATTAGGGCTTGCATCGGTGTAATCCACCAGCTCACGTAAAAGTGCGGTAGCAAAACACCCTTTAGGCAATCCAAAGCTTAATTTTAAAGTCGTTTCGTCTAGTGTTTCTATGGTTAAATCTTGCGGAATGAGGCGCAGCATACGGCGCTCATTTTTAAGGCCTAATTCGCCTAAGCCCTCACACCATGCTTGGTATGGTTTTAGCCATAATTTTTCTTGTTCAGTTAAGCCCTTTTCGCTTTTACCAACCATAGGAGCCGACATCATAATATCGCCAGAGACTAAACGTGCTATGTTTTCATCGCTTATTGCATCTTCAAAAAATGCGTTACTACCGCTTAGCATAAATACTTCACGGTGCATGGTTTTAGCTAACCCATGCTCTTTAACACGTAAGCTCACTATTTGATTAAATACATGTGAACGGGCAGCGGAGATAATAATACCGCGTAGTTTTTTATCGCGAATGCGCTCGCCGGCAAACATTTTTTCGGCCATAACTAAATTATGCCCGTCGCGGCCAAAGCGCTGCTCGCCAAAGTAGTTAGGCACACCCGCACGTATGGCATTAATGCGGCATAAAATATCAAGCGGCTGGGTTACATTACGAAGCGTAATAGTGAATCGGTTTCCTTTGTGGCAACCGGTGCGTAATTTACGTTCGTGGCGCTGTTGCGAAACTACAAAAATGCCGTCGCTATTGAGTTCACTAAAATCAATGTGCTTTTTAATGGGTACTTTTACGCTAAACCATTGGCTACACACGCCGTGNCGGTCTTTCATGCCGGCATAGCTTACTTCGCGCGGTGACACTCCAGCCTTTTGTGCAATTAACTTGGCCACGTATTGCGTGTTTTCACCTTTTTTAACGACCTGTAAGCATACATGCTCACCACTGCCGGTAAATTCTATGCCGAGGTCTTCATCAACCATAAAATCTTCAGCAACGGTTTTAAAGTCTGCTTTTGAAAGCGGTGCACCGTATAGGTAATTTAAATCGCTCATGCGCTTGCTGTACTCTCAGGCGCTTTGCTCATAATAACCACCGCATGGCTAGAAATACCTTCTTTACGCCCTTCAAAGCCGAGCTTTTCGGTGGTGGTCGCTTTAACATTTATTTGTGAAAGCTCGCAATTTAAATCGCTGGCTAAATTAGAGCGCATAGATTGGATGTGTGGCAACATTTTAGGAGCCTGCGCCACAATAGTGACATCGCCATTGCCCAGTACATAACCTTGCTCTTTGGCAAGGCCTACAACATGGCGAAGTAAAATACGGCTGTCGATATTTTCATATTCGCTCGCCGTATCCGGAAAATGCTTACCAATATCGCCCATTGCCAACGCGCCTAAAATAGCATCGCATAATGCATGAATAGCAACATCGCCATCTGAGTGTGCTAAAAAGCCCTGCGGGTAATCTATTTTTTCGCCGCAAATTGTTATTGGGCCTTCGCCACCAAATTTGTGTACGTCAAAACCATGGCCAATTCGAATCATAATGCTTGCTCGTTTTGTTGTTTGTTTAATAAAAACCCCGCTAGGTCTAAATCCTCCGGCGTGGTTATTTTAATATTGTCGCTGCGCCCTGCAATTAGCTTAACGGGTTTATTTGCCCACTCAATGGCACTGGCTTCATCGGTAATAGTTACGCCTTCACAAAGCGCACGTTGCAACGCATTTTTAAGCTCGTCATATTTAAAAAACTGCGGTGTAAGCGCTTGCCATAAATCATCACGAGGCACGGTTTGCTCGCTATGCGTGTTACCACGCTTTATGGTGTCTTTTACCTTGCTTGCTAAAATACCGCCTTCGTCGTCGGCTATACAATGCGCTATTAAGGTTTCAATATCGTTAATAGTAACTAAGGGGCGGGCTGCGTCGTGCACCAGCACCCCATTCAGGAGGGTTATTTTCTAAAAATAATAGGCTATTAAGCACTGAGTCTGCTCGCTCTTGCCCGCCGCTGGCGCGTAAAATTCGCGAGTCTATGTGCGCAAGCGAGTCAAAATAAGGGTCGGTTTGACTAACGGCTACAACTATTTGGCTTAAGCTTTGTAATTGCGAAAGCTTACAGAGCGTGTGCTCTAAAATAGTTTTTCCTGCCAATTTAATATACTGCTTAGGTGCACTGTGCTGCATTCTGCTGCCTACGCCGGCAGCGGGTACAATGGCAGCTATTGAATTATTATTTTTCATGTTGTTTGCCCGGTAAAACACGTATAAATGTTTCATCCGGTTTAATCATTCCTAATTCGTTACGAGCGCGCTCTTCTATGCCTTCTTGGCCAAGCTTTAAATCTTCTATGTCGGCGGTAAGTACTTTATTGCGCTTAATTAGTTTTTCATTAGTTTGTTGATGAGAAGCCACGGCTGCTTTTAAACGCGTATAGTCTTGCACCCCGTTATGACCAAACCAAAGTCGGTATTGTATAAACAGTGCTAAGCACAACAGGCCAAGCTGAAAAAACCGCATTTAACACTCCCTATTCGTTTTTAAATAAAATTAGGCTCGTGGGCGTTTTATATTACGCCAATTAATATTACCCGCTAATAGCATTTCTCTAAGTGAAAGCAACCTAGGTGCGCAGCGTTTTGAAAATTGCCACTGATGCCCGCAACACGCCGCTGTTAAACTCATTTTACTGGGTTTTACCAACTGCGCATTTGCTTGCTCTAGGCCCTTGCCAAAAAAATCAAACCAGCCTAGTTCATTACAGTGCAGTTTATTGTCGCTTACTTGATCTATGCTGTCTATTCTTAGCCTCACTTGGTCATGGCTATTTATTAACACCGGCACTATTAGCCCCACTTGGGCATATTTTTTATAAAAAAGTTCATTTGCCTGAGCGTTAACCTCTGGCGGTGTTGGCTTTTGTTTTTCAAGCCAAGAGCCATTTTGTGAGTCGAGCTAAACGGCGAACTCCCATTGGCAACCAAAGTTGCCGTCCGTTCTATATAATACGGTAAGCTTTTTAATTGGCGGCGTAGTTTATCGGCATTAGGCTCAGCAACTAAGCGCTGTACCTCTCGCTGATAAAACGCATTGCACAATTGTGCATACAGCACTTTTTGCGCATCACTTTGCCATATTTCTTGCTGCTGAGCTGCAAGTGGCTGACTCTTCGCTACCAATAGTTATACTCAAAAAACAATTAGGTAGCTGTTTTATAGCACAATAACGGCTATTTTTTAAGCGCACTAGGCAATTTAAGCGCTTGGCTTTTCACCTAATTTAGCAATGCCGCTTTCTAAAAATTGCACCACGGTATTACGCTTTTTACCAATTAATAAACTGCCATCAGCTAAAAACATAAAGTTTTGCCAATTACGTTTAAATACATCAAAGGTGGCTTCTATAACGTTATCGCGTGCCATACAAAAATAAACAGTGGTATTAGCCTGCCAATCTAAATGATCCAAAATAGCTTGCGGTAAGCTTTCGTCGCCATTTTCCCACGCATCTTCCCAATTTACTTCATCGCTAAAGCTTTCTTCTTTACCGCACCAATCGGTTTTATCAAAAAAATCGGGGTGGTCGAATTCGCGGCTCACCATAGTGCTCCAAAGCACCGCAGCACGTTCGCTGGTCATTGGCTTAATACGCGCAGCGTCTTCTTCAGATACAGGGAGGTCTTTATGACGAAAAACCCAGGCTTTTTTGTGATCATCGAGCGAAATATAATTCATAGTGTTGGTGTATTCTTTGGCATAATAAAAAGCAAACGCAATTATACAAGAGATCAAAACATGACTACAGCAATAAAACCGCTTTCCCTCAAACCAGGCATATATCAACACTACAAAGGCCCACAATACAAAGTATTTTACGTAGCAACACACAGTGAAACCGACGAGCAACTAGTTATATACCAAGCCCTGTATGGCGAGTACGGCATGTGGGCACGNCCACTAAGTATGTTTTTAGAAACCNTTGAAAAAGATGGACACACTATTCCACGCTTTGCCTACCTTGGAGCTGCAGATTAACTATGGCATTATAATCACATACAACACTGATCAGACCAGGCAAGGGGAACCCGTGCAATTTAATTCTACCGACAACTACATCGCTAGCAGCTCGCTTAAACAGGCTGTAAATGCCGCTATTATGCTTGAAAAGCCCTTATTAATTAAAGGTGAGCCAGGTACAGGTAAAACCATGCTGGCTGAAGAGCTTGCTAAAAGCTTAGATACCGAGCTTATTCAGTGGCACATTAAATCAACCACCAAAGCGCAGCAAGGTTTGTACGAATACGATGCCGTATCGCGCCTACGCGACAGCCAATTAGGCGATGAGCGCGTACATAATATTGGCAACTACATTGTTAAAGGTAAGCTGTGGCAAGCGTTTAACTACGCTGAACTTAACGGCAAACGCCCAGTGCTTTTAATCGACGAAATAGACAAAGCCGACATCGAGTTCCCAAACGACTTACTACTAGAACTTGATAAAATGGAGTTTCACGTTTACGAAACTAACGAGCGCATTGTAGCGAAAGAACGCCCTATTGTGATCATCACCTCAAACAACGAAAAAGAACTACCAGATGCCTTTTTACGCCGCTGTTTTTTTCACTATATTGATTTTCCAAGCAGCGAAGAAATGCAGCAAATCGTTGATGTGCACTACCCTAACGTTAAACAAGATTTAGTTCGCCAAGCACTCGAAGTATTTTTTAACTTACGTGAAGCCAACGGTCTTAAAAAGAAACCTTCCACCAGCGAATTGCTGGATTGGTTAAAGCTTTTAATGGCCGAAGATATAGACGCTAAAACACTGCACGATAAAGCCCAAAAAGGCGGCTTAATGCCGATGTTTGGCGCACTGCTTAAAAATGAGCAAGACATAAGCCTCATCGAAAAACTNGCGTTTATGAGNCGTCGCTAACATGCTAGTACAGTTTTTNTTCACGCTGCGCAAATACCGCTTACCGGTAAGCNTGCGCGAGCTACTCGATTTAATAAACGCCTTAAAAAAAGGCGTTATATTTGCCGATGTAGATGGCTTTTACCATTTAGCCCGCACCATAATGGTAAAAGACGAAACCCATTTTGACCGGTTCGACAAAGCGTTCAGCGACTACTTTAGCGGTATTGCCGACCTTGATTTGCTTGAAAGTTTAAAGCAACAGCACAACTTACCTAAAGACTGGTTGCGCAAAGAGTTTGAAAAACACCTAAGCGATGAAGAAAAAGCCCAGCTAAAAGCCATGGGCGGGCTCGACGAGCTAATGAAAACCCTAAAAGAGCGTTTACAAGAGCAACAAAAACGCCACGCAGGCGGCAATAAATGGGTGGGCACTGGTGGTACATCACCTTTTGGTGCATACGGCTATAACCCAGAAGGCGTGCGTATAGGGCAAGAGGGTAACCGTAATCGCCAAGCGGTAAAAGTGTGGGATAAGCGCGAATACCGCAATTTAGACTCTGATCGCGAAATTGGCTCTCGTACTATTAAACTCGCCCTTAAAAAATTACGTAAATTTGCCCGCACAGGCGCAAGTGACACCCTTGATTTAAACGAGACCATTCGCGCTACCGCCAAACAAGGCGGCATGCTGGATGTAAAAATGGCACCCGAGCGCCACAATGCCGTTAAAGTATTAATGCTGTTTGATATTGGCGGCTCAATGGATGACTACATTCATACCTGCGAAGAGCTATTTGGCGCAGCCCACAGCGAGTTTAAACATTTAGAGTTTTACTACTTTCATAACTGTTTATACGAGCACGTTTGGCAAGACAATGCGCGTCGCCATTCAAACATCATCGACACCATGACGCTGATTAATAAATTTACCAGCGACTACAAAGTGATATTTGTTGGCGATGCCACTATGGGTCCATACGAAATAGCCTACCCCGGCGGCTCAGTAGAGCACTACAATGAAGAGCCCGGCAGTGCATGGTTGCAACGTATAACAAACCACTTTGATAAAGTCGCCTGGCTCAACCCACAACCGGTTGAACACTGGCCTTACTATCAATCAATTGATTTTATTAAGCAGCTGATGGATAACAGAATGTACCCGCTGAGTTTAGATGGAATAAGTAACGCGATAAAAGAGCTGAGTTAGAATATTAATTTACGAAGGCTTAGAACTAGCAGCGGGGCTCCAGGCGTGAACCTATAACTTTGTTGGGTGACGCCTTTGGCTTAACCAACCTACCTTTAGACGTAGGTCGGATAAGTGGCGAAGCCACGCCATCCGACAAAAATGATGTATTTACCAGAAACAACCCGACTTACTGCGCTAAATATGATCTGTTGAAATTTTAAGCAAGGAAAGGCTGAATAATGATACCTACCCTTATCCTATAAATTATTATTTGTACTCATCTATATAAGGTTATAATATAAGTATATAACCAAAAGGAATATGGTTGTAACAAAAAAGCCTAAGCGATTATAAATCAACTTAGGCTTTCTTTAGGTATTGACCATTTGTAAATTGCTAATGCCATACCCTTTTGCGTGAGAACTAAAGGTTAGCATTAGCACGGTAAAATGGTCAATTAATTTAAACCATTTGACCGAGAGGTGCATCATGCAAATCACGATTAAAATTAGTGAGAAGTTTTTAGCTGATTTAGTAAGGTTAGTTACTTCAGTTTCTCCAATCTTGTTAATCATCAATAACTTTATGTGACAATTAATTAACTGATAAAAAGAAAGGACTCTTTTTATATTTCTACATTATACCTTGTAGCTCAACTGCGCTTTATTCATTTTAAAACATAATAAAAATCGTATTACAGAGTCAAAGCCCTACAACTCAGCTATATGATTCAATGTTTCAGGATGTCGCTGCACAAGCTTTAACAAGGTAATTGCTTGCCCATTCGGTGCACTTCGCCCTTGCTCCCAGTTTTCGAGTGTTCTTGCTGATGTATGTAGAATGTTTGCAAATACACCGCGCGACATATTAAATGTTTCTCGAATATTTACTATTTCATCGGGTGAAATAGCAAGATCGTTAATATCATTTACCGCATGAGTACGTAACGTAAGCTTTCCTTGTGAATGCGCTTTAGCATCATCAAGTGCTGTCGTTAATTCTGAAAATAAATCACGTTTGCTCATTGCGCCATACCTCTAAGAATTCTTTTAATTGCTTTTTCTGATCTGCTGTTAAATCGGTTACTTCGTTTTTACTGTAAATAGTGAGTAGATAAAAACGTCTTTTGTCGTCCAAGTAATAATATATAACTCTTGAACCGCCACGCTTACCTTTTCTTTTGCTCGCAACTCGAACTTTACGTAAGCCGCCTGTTCCTTGAATCACATCGCCCTGTTTTGGGTTAACCATGAGGTCTGCTTGAAATAAACGATATTCGTCATCACTCAAGTACAGCTCTCGGTACTTTTCAAATATGCTTGATTCAACAAATAGGCTTTTCATACATAGAAGTATACGCAGATTGCGTACAAACTCAATTAAAGATTTTAAATGGGCGGCAGCTGGTATCTTTTGCTTTAGCTAAAGCGCTTTACTCATAAACAAACTATACGGTTCTAGCTGATAATCACCGAACGGCTCGCACTCTTTAAAACCAAATTGAGTGTAAAGCTTTTGCGCAGGTAAAAATGCTTTTGCTGTTCCAGTTTCTAGGCTTAACTTTTTATAACCTCGCAGTGTTGCTTGCTCAATAATATGCGTGAGTAACTTAGCGGCTATGCCTTGGCGTAAATAGTTGCTTGAGGTGCGCATTGATTTAATTTCGCCATGCGTTGTATTTAGTGCTTTTAAAGCACCAACACCCGCTAAATTATTATCAATCCATAAGCTATAAAAAATTATATCGGGCTGAGTGAGTTTAGTTACATCCAGCGCATGTACGCTTTCAAGAGGTGAGTGTTTTAGCATATCGTTATGATGCGCTTGTAGTAACTTTATAATGTGTGGGTTTGAAAGCTCGCCTGTTCTAATATCCATTTACACCCCATTTAATCTTTGAATTTAATGCTTTAGGGCTTTAATTAAAGCCCTAAAATAAACAGCTATTTTTAGGCTGCTAGCTTCCACACCACAAACGCAACAGCAAAACCAACTAAGTACACTAAGCCTAACCACGTTAAGCTGCGCAATAGTACGCTGTGTTTAATGGCCGGCTCTGAGCGCACTAAACTAAAGTTAAGCCATGCAAAAACGGGGGTGGTTACAAAAGCAAGTGTCATGGCAAAGGTAAGCATTGGTCCCAGGGCTGATTTAAAAAATAAAATAACGGCCATACCGGCAAAGGCCTGCAGTACTAACCAAATATTTAAACTGTGTTTAGATTGCTTAAAACCAAGTAATTTATGTGACTCGTTAAGTGTACGGGCGTAGCCATCAAGCACGGTGAGTGTAGTGCCAAACATACATAAAAAAGCAATGGCTGATACAAGTGGCCTTGCCCACTCGCCAATAGTCAGTGCGTACATATCAATAAGCTGTTTAGCAAAGGCAACACCGCCAAGCTCAATACTGCTGCTTTGGCCGTATTGCACCAGCACACCTAAGCTAAAAAATACCAATGCTAAACAGGCTGTTAGCCAATAGCCTACGTTAAAATCGAATAAGCCTTGGCTTTTAGTAACCGTTTGCTGAGTTTGTTTTTCTTTAAGCCAAAGCGAACTAAGCGCTGATATTTCTATGGGTGCTGGCATCCAGCCCATTAACGCGACCATAAAGCTCAGCATAGCCAGCTCGTACGGTGATGGGCCAACATAATCAGCTGGCGCCATTGGGCCGTTACTAAACGCGATAACCAGTGCAATAACAGTAGCAAGCGTTAATAGTCCCATAATGCCTTTAGCA
>JGI12218J13221_1000142_pt1 | contig 11309 bp, 7 predicted proteins | sample DeeseametaMP0203_FD_13221 | JGI IMG/M metagenome (IMG submission 13221) | reverse complement strand
TTAAAAAATCATTTAAACGACAGTATTACCGCTATTCGCTTTTTAAACGCCACTCCACCTATTCAAGGTATATCTAGAGCGACCGATAACCAATTAATCGACCCACTATTACAAACCCCAATTGCTGTATGGCAAGACCGCCTTGCTGATATTTTTAGCGGGTTTATGCAAACCGACGATTCTATTTTGCAAGCACGTTACATTATGCTTGCTGAAAATGGCCAAGAGATAGTACGTGTAGACCGCTTTTTAGGTGACATAATTAGGCTAGAGGGCGCACAACTGCAAAAAAAAGGCGGGCGAGACTACGTACTTAAAGCTAGCATGCTTGATGAAAAAAGCGTGTATATATCGCCTATTAACTACAACCGCGAAAGCGGCGAAATACAAAAACCCTTTGTGAGTACATACCGCGTAGCTAAGCCTGTTTTCGATCATTTAAAGCAAGTGTTTGCAATTTTAGTGACAAACTACTCAGCAGATAAGTTATTTGAAAGTTTAACGTTTGAACTTCCACCTGGGATTAATATTTATTTGCTTAATAATGAAAGCGAATTTTTATACCACCCAAACCCAGATTTACGGTTTGGCTTTGAATTTAACCAAGCCAAAACTTGGAGCGATGAATTTAGCCCCACACAAAACATGAACTCTCACGAAACCTTGTTAATAGGTGATGCGCCAAAACAGTACTTTTTAAATAAACGGGTAAGTTTTGAAGGCGATATTGCCATGCTGCCGTTAGAGATGGCCGTTTCTATTGATTCTGAAACCTTGTTGGAACGCATTGCAAAAAGGCGCGAAAGTTTTATTGCCATCACCGCCACATTTTTTACCATATTTATAATTATTACGCTGTTATATCAGCGTTATATTAATCGCAAGCTGCTTATACACTCTTTAACAGAGCAAAATAATAAAGTTATTGAAAATTCACTCGACGCTATTTTTACTATAGACAGTGATGAAACCATTATTCACTGTAATCAAACGGCTAAAAAAGTTTTTGCAAGTAGGCTAGGTAATGACAACACCCGCTTTAGTAACTTATTTACCCTTGCAGATGAAGATAAAAACTGCATTAGTGAAACCATAGAGCATGGCTCTAAAATGCCATTTGAAGCGGTTTATACTGGTGATGATGGCAATAAAGAATATTATTCAATCACGCTGACCAGCGTATTTGATGTATTTAGCAATCGTTATCAGGTTGCTGCTATTTTGCGTAATATCAGCTCGTTAAAGCAAACTCAATCACAGTTACAGGGTTTAAATAGCACGTTAGAGTTAAAGGTATCTCAGCGTACTGTTGAACTTGAGCGAGCGATTGACCAAGCCCTTGCCGCAAGCCAAGCAAAAAGTGACTTTGTAGCCAATATTTCCCACGAAATACGCACACCAATGAACGGTGTTTTAGGCATGCTTGAAATGCTAAAAGAAGACAGCCTCAATGAGCAACAGCAACACTATTTAAAATTAGCCAATAGCAGTGCACATTCGTTAATGAGTTTAATTAACGATATTTTAGATTTTTCTAAAATTGAAGCGGGTAAACTAGATATTGATAATCACTCGTTTGATGTTATCTCTGTCTGTAGCGATATGATTAATTCAATTGCGCTGCAGGGGCAACGTAAAGGGTTAGAGGTCTTTTTAAATACCCAAAACGTGGTTGATAGAATGGTTATTGGTGATAGCCATCGCCTTAAGCAAATTTTAATTAATTTAATAAATAATGCGTTTAAGTTTACGCATAAAGGCGAAGTAAGTTTAGCCTTAAACTCTAAATACATTACCGACAGTAAAATTTTAATGAGCTTTATAATTAAAGACACCGGTATTGGTATTGCCCCTGAAAACATCGATAAACTGTTCGATGTGTTTACCCAAGAAGATTCAAGCACTACGCGCCATTTTGGTGGCACCGGTTTAGGGTTGTCTATATGTAAAAAATTGGCGCAATTAATGGGCGGTAATATCACCGTTAGCAGTGAAAAGGGCGTAGGCAGCACCTTTATTGCCACGGTAGAGTTACATGTGGCGCAACAGCAAAAACTTAATACCGGCATTGAGCTTTCTAAAGAAATCAGTGTAGCGGCGCTTATTGCGCGCGATAACGTATTTAAAAATGTATGCGAATTATTAACTCAAACCTGTAAAATTCAGCCAAGCCATATTACAAGGCTCGACTACTTTAGTGAACACAGCGAATTTGATGCCGATTTACTGATTATTGATGACGAACACCCGCAAGTTAATGCGCTAATAAGCTACTGCGAAAAGGCAGATAAAAAATATGTGCTTATATTGCGAGACATGGTGGTTAATAAGCAATCTAAAAAGGTGTTTCCTGAGCATAGCCACATTTTGCACAAACCACTCACGCAAGATCAATTTACCTATAAGCTAGGCAGTATTTTTGGCGCTAATAATGAGTTTGTTTTAACCGCGCCTAAACAAGCAAACGACATAGAGCCAGAGCCTGAGTTGTCTAAGTATCATGTATTATTGGTTGACGACAACATGATTAACATTGAGGTAGCGAAAGCTATTTTAAAACGCACAGGGATAAAAATTACCTGTGCAAGTGATGGTATAGAAGCACTCTCTGCCCTTAAATTTAATCAAGAGCAACCGTTTGACTTAATTTTAATGGATTGCCAAATGCCTAACCTAGATGGCTACGATACCACCAGCGAGATAAGAAATGCTAAAGCTGGGGTTGAGTATATTAGCATTCCAATTATTGCCATGACCGCAAGTGCAATGGAAGGCGATAGAGAGCGTTGCATTACCGCCGGCATGAATGATTATATTACCAAGCCAATAAAGCCTAAAACGCTTAAAAATAGGCTGCTAACCTGGTTAAACTAAATGAGCTAAGTCAGCAGTTAAGCTGCTGACTTACTCGGTTTGGTATCAGTTTGAATAGGTTTAACTAAGCTGGTTACATCGGCTGTATCAAGTACTTTTTGCGTATCAGACCAATGCAACAGCTCTATTTTACCGTTTGGTTGCTCAACTAATGCGGTACAGCTTTCAATCCAATCACCATCATTACAATACACTATGCCATCTACTACTTTAATTTTAGGGTGATGGATGTGTCCGCAAATAATGCCATCGACCTTTTGTTTTTTTGCCTCATGTATAGCGGCATCTTCAAAAGCCGCAATAGCTTCACGGGCTTTATGTACGCGTGCTTTTATCCATGCAGCAAGTGAATAGTAGTTACCGCCAAACACTTTACGAACTCGGTTAGTCCATCGATTTAAAAACAGCAGTAAGTCGTAACCTGCATCGCCTGCAATACTTATGAGCTTGTTGTAGCGGGTTGCCGAGTCAAAGTCATCACCGTGGATCAGTAAAAAGCGTTTATTGGCTTTTGTGGTATGAATAAACTGCTGGTGGACCTCTACACCAAATAAAGTTTGATTTATGTAGTGGCGAAAGGTTTCGTCGTGGTTACCAGGTATGTATATTACACGGGTGCCATCAAGGGCTTTTTGTTGTATACAACTAAGTACTTGGTAATGAGATGGGTGCCAATAAAAACTGCGCTTCATCGACCACAGATCAACAATATCACCCACTAAATAAAGCGTATCGCATTCAATTGAATTTAAAAAATCTAATAAATAGTCGGCTCTACAGTCTTTATACCCTAAATGTACATCCGATATCCAAACGGCTGGATAATGTTGTTTTTTACGCTGTTGATTGTTTGTCATGCCCGTCATCCATAGTGTAATAATTAAACACTGTAGATAAATCTAATGACACTTATGAGACACTTTAGCGAAGCCTGCATGACAATTTATATCAAGCCAGCTAATTAAAGTTTATTGGCTGGGAAGGAGATTAGGTGAGCAGTTTTATACATTACCATTAAACGCGCATAAAAAAGGCCGCATGTTTAAATGCGGCCTTATAAGTTTGTTTTAAGCGTAGGTGTTATTAACCTTTAACAGCCGCTTTAATAGTCTCAATTGCGGTGTCTAAATCAACCATTAACTTTTCACCGGTGCGGCGATTTTTAAGCTCAACCTTATTTTCATCAAGATTACGCTCACCAATCACTAAAGTATAAGGTACACCCATTAATTCCATGTCGTTAAACATAACGCCAGGGCGCTCTTTACGGTCATCAAATAAAACATCTAGGCCTGCATCTTTTAAACCTTGGTATAGATTATTAGCAATATCAGGAATACGATGCGACTTATGCATGTTCATTGGCACAATAGCTAAATCAAATGGGGCAATAGATTGTGGCCAAATAATACCGTAATCATCATTATTTTGCTCAATAGCCGCTGCCACAATGCGCGAAACACCAATACCGTAACAACCCATAGTCATTACTTGGTTTTTACCCGACTCGCTCAGTACGCCTGCTTTCATGGCTTCTGAGTACTTAGTACCAAGTTGGAAAATATGACCAACTTCAATACCGCGTTTAATTTGTAAAGTGCCTTGTCCACACGGGCTCGGATCGCCTTCAACAATGTTACGAATATCAGCAACTTGATATTCTTTAACATCGCGATCCCAGTTAATTCCGCTAAAGTGCTCGTCATCTTTATTAGCACCGGCAACAAAATCTGCCATTACATTAGCGGTTCTGTCTACAATAATTGGCATTGATAAACCCACTGGGCCAAGTGAACCTGGCTTTGCACCAATAGCCGCAACAATGTCAGCCTCAGTGGCCATTTCAAGTGGAGAGTCTACAAGTGGGTGCTTTTCAGCCTTTAATTCGTTTAACTCGTGATCGCCACGTAGTACAAGCGCAACTAAACCACGTTGTTCATTTTCATCAGGCGTACCGTACACAATTAATGTTTTAACGCCGCGGTGTGGTTTAACGCCGTAGTGCTTTTTAAGCTCGCTAATTGTTTTAGCATCTGGTGTAGGAAACGCTTTAAGCTCTTTAGATGGCTCAGGACGACTTTGAGTTGGAGCTAACGCTTCTGCTTTTTCGATGTTAGCTGCATAATCGCTTGCATCACTAAAGGCAATTGCGTCTTCACCTGATTCAGCAAGTACATGAAATTCATGCGATAAGCTACCACCAATAGAGCCTGTATCAGCAAGCACAGGGCGGTATTCTAGGTTTAAGCGTTCAAAAATATTACAGTACGCTTTGTGCATTACTTTATATGTGGCATCTAAACACGCTTCACTTAAATGAAATGAATACGCATCTTTCATCGTAAATTCACGTGCACGCATTACACCAAAGCGTGGGCGTCTTTCATCGCGCACTTTAGTTTGTACTTGGTACAAAGTAACAGGCAGTTGTTTATAGCTGCTAATCTCTTTACGAACAAAATCTGTAATTACTTCTTCATGCGTAGGACCTAGCGCAAACTCACGGTTATGGCGGTCATTAAAGCGAACAAGTTCAGGACCAAATTGCTCCCAACGGCCAGACTCTTGCCATAAATCAGCAGGTTGAATAACCGGCATCAACATTTCTATTGCGCCTGCTTTATCCATTTCTTCACGAACAATATTTTCTACTTTACGAAGCACGCGTAAACCAGAGGGTAACCATGTATATAAACCCGAAGCGACGCGACGGATCATACCGGCTCTAAGCATTAATTGATGCGAAACAATTTCAGCATCTGATGGCGTTTCTTTAAGTGTTGCGAGTATATATTGACTGGTACGCATGATTTTTCCGAAATTAAGTAATATGTTCTTTTTAATAGGGCGCTAAGTTTACCAGCGCTTGCTTTTACACTAAAGCGCTAACTGCACTTTTTAGTTATTTTCTATACTTGTTACTAAGTTATGCTCGCCGTTAACCTGCCAGCGTATATTATAATTATACAGAGTCATACCATAACTTTGCTCGCCTTGTTTTTGTTTTTTATAGGCAGGGCGTGGGTCTTGTTTTAATACATTAGTAATAAAATCTTCAAGCTCAGGATAGTGTGTTTGCTTGGCAATAAAATCAATAGCCTCGGGTGAAAACGCGACACTCATTTGTGTTTCTGGTCGGGTATCGGCAAAACCGGCACTGGCGTCATGCATTGCATCTGAATACGGTAAGTAAGGCTTTATATCGACAATAGGCGTGCCATCGAGTAAATCTATACCAGCAAGCAGTAAACTAAGTTGGCCGTTTTTATACTCAACACCTTCAAGTTTTACAGCGCTCATCCCAATGGCATTGGGTCTAAATGTGGCGCGCGTTGCAAAAACGCCTTTGCGCTCATTACCGCCTAAACGTGGTGGGCGCACCATAGCTGAATAGCCTTTATCGGCGGTTTCATGAAACCTAAACAACAGCCAAATATGGCTAAACTCTTCAATACCACGGACAAATTCTTCACGATTAAACTCAGCAGTAAAAATAAGTTTGGCTTTAGCTTGAGGCACTAAACTTGGCTGCCTAGGTATTGCAAACTTTTGTTTATAAGGGGATTGAATGTGGCCAACAGCCGAAATGCTATAATCGCTCATAATGCTCAGTTAACTAAAAAATAGGGCGCTATTCTACCTCTATTTAGTATTTATAGCAGTACAGTTAATGCGATATATTTTAGACTAGCTGGTTTAATTGGGTATTAGACTAAGCGGTTTAAAATATAGCGATTAGTGTTTATTCCAATTTGCTAAATTAAGTGGAGCTATTTTGAGGCTGGAGCGACACGTTTAGCGCCGCAAAATAATTAACTATTATTGCGGATGGGTATTATGTATAAGCAACAAAAAGGTGAGCACATGGCTCACCCTTAAGTGTTTTAAATGCTAATTAAAACATATATTGTATTGATACTGATGCAACATCCATTTCAGGGTCAATTTCATCATCTAGTTCGTAGCGTTCGTACTCTAAGCGCATTTGAACATTGTTAGAAAATGCGTATTGAATACCTGCGCCGTAAAACACATCGCCGCCGTCTTGTGATGCTGAAATGCTACCAACAGGAAGCTCTTGCTCTACATCTGCATCCCATTCAAACCAACCACCTTTAGCATATACTGAAAAGCTTTCAGAAAGCGGAGCCGCTAAAATAGCTGCTAATGACACACCATCAACTTCTGCTTTGCTGTCGATGTCGCTCACTTCATCAAAGTTTTGATAAGCTAACTCAACGCTAAAGTGCTCGTTAAATTGTGTACCAATGTAACCTTTTAGCATTTGTGCATCGTCATCAAATTCAGTGTCGTTTTCGCTGTCTTCAAATTCAAATGAGTATTGGCCATAACCAACACCTGTATAAATGCGAGGAGAATCAAAATCCGTAATGTCAGCGTGTGCTGCAGAGTTAAAACCCAGTGTTGCTAAAGCAATTGCAGAAAGAGAAAGTGTTTTAATCATTGTATAGCTCCTTTAAAAAAATAATAAATGTTTGATTTAACTTATCAAACGACAATTAGTTATTTGCAGTGAGCATGCCAACAATAGCCTGTGGTTACAAAATAGCCGTAAAAACGACTTATACGGCATTTTTACGGCTATTTTGTATTTTTTATAAGCAGGGCGAACTTTTTTAGTTTTTTGTTTTCTAAGTAAAAATTGTACCTTTTACACGGTCTATGTGAATTTTACATTGTACTTTTATACTTTATGAAGCAAATTTTCTGTCTCAATTGCAATTTGTTTCATTTTAATAGCGTAGTTTTCCAATTTAATATCTTCTTCTGTTTGTGCTTTAAAAGCAGGAACCTCTACCGGGTAACCTGTTTCGTCCATTGCTACAAAGCTAATAACACAGTGGTTTGTTTCTACCATGTTTTGAGTTTTAGGATCGCCACACCGTACCTGAATAAATATCTGCATACTTGTTGACCCTGTATGCGCAATTTTTGCTTCAACTTCGACAATTTGGCCAACCAAAATAGGGCGTCTAAATTTAACCCCAGCAACAGAAACAGTAACACAATAATGGCCGCTCCAACCTGCAGCGCAGGCATAACCCGCTTGGTCAATCCATTTCATGACCACACCACCATGAACCTTCCCACCAAAATTTACATCGGTAGGCTCTGCTAAAAAACGAAATACAACATTTGACGACGGCATATTAAATACTCACTTTATGAAACTTATCTATGAGCATACCGTAAAAAAGGGGCCGAAGCCCCTGCAATTTAGGATAGGTTTATAATTTATATGTAAAAGATAGGTTTTTAATGCACCTTTGTGCATAAAATAGTTACATATTAGGGTAGTTTGGCCCGCCAGCACCTTCGGGTGTTACCCACGTAATGTTTTGGCTTGGGTCTTTTATGTCGCAAGTTTTACAATGCACACAGTTTTGAGCATTAATCACAAACTGATCTTCACCTTCAATTTGTTGCACTTCGTATACCCCTGCAGGGCAATAGCGCTGTGCGGGTTCGTCAAACTTTACTAAATTAACCGCAATAGGAATGGCGGGATCTTTAAGCTTTAAATGGCAAGGCTGCGACTCTTCATGGTTAGTATTAGATAAAAACACGCTAGAGAGTTTATCAAAGCTAAGTAGGCCATCAGGCTTAGGGTAGTCAATGTGAGGGCTGTTAGCTGCATCTTTTAGCGTATCGTAATCGGGCGTGTTGTCTTTAAAGGTAAAAGGCAGTGCACCATTGAAGATGTTTTGATCAAGGGTATTATACGCACCCCCAGCAAACTTACCTAATGCATGCATAGCGGGGCCAAAATTACGCGATTGGTAAAGCTCTTTATAAGCCCAAGAATTTTCAAACGCGTTGTTATAATCAGCTAAATCAGTATTAGCTTGGCCATTTTGAAGCGCTTTAAAAATAACGTCTGCCGCCACCATGCCTGATTTCATTGCGGTATGGTTACCTTTAATTTTGGCAAAATTGAGTGTACCGGCATCGCAACCTATTAATAAGCCACCAGCAAAATGCATTTTAGGCAGTGAGTGAAGGCCGCCTTTTGCAATTGCACGGGCGCCATAGGCAATGCGTTCACCCCCTTCAAGGGTTTGCTTAAAAACAGGGTGGTGTTTCATTCGCTGAAACTCATCAAACGGGCTTAAATGCGGGTTAGAATAATTTAAATCAACAATTAACCCTACAACCACTTGATTGTTATCGCAGTGATACATAAAAGAGCCGCCATTGGTATCGCCATTTAGCGGCCAGCCTGTACCATGCACTACTTTACCTTGCTGGTGTTTACTGGCATCTATTTGCCAAATTTCTTTAAAGCCTAAGCCATAGTGCTGTGGTGACACATCTTTATCAAGCGCAAACTCGTTGATAAGTTGCTTACCTAAATGGCCGCGACACCCCTCAGCAAATACAGTGTATTTAGCGCGAAGTTCCATACCTGGCATATAACCATCTTTTTCATTGCCGTCTTTATCAACGCCCATATCGCCCGTAATAATGCCTTTAACGGTGTCTTGCTCAATAATTAAAGAGTGAGCGCTAAAGCCTGGGAATATTTCAACGCCTAAATTTTCAGCTTGCTCGGCAAGCCATCGGCACACATTGCCCATAGAAACAATGTAATTACCTTCATTATGAAATGTTTTAGGGGTCGCAAAGCGAGGAAGAGTAGTGGCTTTTTCGCTGTTATTAAACCAATAAATTTCATCCTGTGTTACTTGTGTAGTGACGGGAGCGCCTAGCTCTTGCCAGTTAGGCAAAAGCTCATCTAAGGCTTTGGTTTCAAATACCGCACCTGAAAGAATATGCGCGCCTACCTCGGAGCCTTTTTCTACAACACAGATAGTCTGTTCTTGTTGTTTTTCTTGCGCTAGCTGTGCGAGCTTAATTGCACTGGCAAGGCCCGCTGGGCCGGCACCTACAATAACTACATCAAATTCCATGGTTTCACGTTCGACCATAATAACCTCTTAATCAATGACGGGCTTAGCTAAATTAGATAAGCAATGCAGCCTTTTTAATACTTGCACATTAAATGTTACAGGCTGTGAATACTTTAAGGTTATTTTAGGTTGACGTTTACGTCAACAGGAAGTAGTCTGAATTCATAAAATAAATAGGTTGACGTACACGTTAGCTTGTAGGTTTAAATATAGATGGAGTTCCTATGAAAGTTCTCGTTCCAATAAAAAGAGTGATCGATTACAACGTTAAAGCACGCGTAAAGGCTGACAACAGCGACGTTGACTTAGCAAATGTAAAAATGGCAATGAACCCATTTTGTGAAATTGCGATAGAAGAAGCCATTCGATTAAAAGAAGCGGGCACAGCAACAGAGGTTATAGCGGTAACAATTGGTGCAAAAGCAGCGCAAGAGCAGCTACGCACCGCTCTTGCATTAGGTGCAGATAAAGCCATTCACATCGAAACCGATGAAAAACTAGAATCGCTGCACATTGCTAAATTATTAGCAAAATTAGTTGAGCAAGAAGCCCCAGAACTGGTTATTTTAGGCAAGCAATCTATTGACTCAGACAACAACCAAACAGGCCAAATGCTGGCGGCTTTAACTAAGCGCGGCCAAGGTACGTTTGCCTCTAAGGTGGATATAAACGCCAACACAGTGAATGTAACCCGTGAGGTAGATGGTGGCTTGCAAACTGTTGCACTTAAACTGCCCGCTATTGTAACTACCGATTTACGCTTAAACGAGCCTCGCTATGCATCGCTGCCAAATATAATGAAAGCAAAGCGTAAACCACTTGATGTAATAGCAGCAGATTCGTTAGGTGTAGATTTAACACACCGCGTACAGTTAATGAAAGTAGAAGAGCCGGCTAAGCGCAGTGGCGGTATTATTGTTGAAGATGTAGCCCAGCTGGTAGAGAAACTTAAAACAGAGGCAAAGGTGATTTAAATGAAAACACTTGTAATTGCAGAGCACGATAACGGTGCACTAAAACCAGAAACCTCAAAAACAATCAATGCGGCAAGTAAATTAGGCTTTGATATAGATGTACTTATTGTGGGCTTAAATATAGGTGCAATGAGCGAACAGGTTGCCAGTATTGAAGGTGTAACAACTGTACTCACGGCCGATAATGCACTTTATCAGCATCAGTTAGCTGAAAATATGGCCGAGCTTGTTTTAGCTATTGCCGATAATTATACGCATATTGTTGCCAGTGCAACCACCACAGGTAAAAACTTTATGCCTCGCGTTGCAGCGCTTTTAGATGTTGCGCAAGTGTCAGAAATAATAGAAGTAATAGATAGCGATACATTTAAACGCCCCATTTACGCCGGTAATGCAATTGCCACGGTTAAATCGCTTGATAGTAAAAAAGTGATCACCGTACGAGCGAGTAGTTTTGACTTACAAAGCCAACAATCACCTGCCAGCATAAATGCATTAGATACACTAAGTGATACTCAATTAAGTGACT
>JGI12218J13221_1000135_pt1 | contig 11496 bp, 14 predicted proteins | sample DeeseametaMP0203_FD_13221 | JGI IMG/M metagenome (IMG submission 13221) | reverse complement strand
GAGCATATTTTACTCAAGCTCAGCAGTTCCCTCTGGGCTATACCAGTGGCGTGTTTCAAGGTCGCGGCCTAGGTAACGAAGCCATAGTGGCGCTGTCGGCACCTATATACCGTAACAATACGTTTTATGGTGTGGTAGAGGGCTCGTTAAAGTTAGACCGCTTAGAGCGCTTTATACCTAACTTATTTGAGTACACGGGCGATTTAGTGGTGCTAGATGCACAGCAAAAAGTGGTATTTAGCTCCCTTGATGAATTTAAAATACTGAGCCATTTTAACGGTGAGGGCTTTAATACCAGTAATTTAGGTGATAAAAACCTATTTCGTTCAACCAAAAACGAGGTGTACCACAGCTCTAGGTACATTGATCCACAAAACCACTGGCAAGTTATTACCTTTTATAATCGTAAGCATTTAAGTATGTCGGTGGCAAAAGCTTGGCTACCCACTATTTTGTTAAGTGCGATATTGATGCTTATGGTGGTTATTTTTATACACCAACTTGCTAATTTATTAGTGCAGCCAATCACTAGCTTAACTACGCTAATGCAAAGCTTTGGTAAAACCAAAACACATAAGTTTAATACAGACTCAAGCTGGCATGAGGTATTGCAACTACAACAGCAATTTGAATTACTAGCTAATGCGCTGCAGCGTTCAATAGAAAACCTACAAGCCTCTAATATCAGAAACCAAGGGTTAAATACCCAGCTGAGCGAATTTAATCAGCAGCTAGAGGGCAAAGTAGCAGAGCAAACCACNGAGCTTAAAAAAGCGGTAAATAGGGCTAATTTAGCCAATGTTGCTAAGTCGCAATTTTTAGCCAATATGAGCCACGAGCTACGCACCCCTATGAACGGTATTTTAGGCATGGGAGAGGTTTTATTGCGCGATAATTCATTAACCGATGAGCAGCGGGAGCTATTAAATACGCAGCAAAAAAGCGCACAAAATTTACTGAAAATTTTAAACGATATTTTAGATTTTTCTAAAATAGAAGCTAACGCCATGGAAATTAGCCCTAGGGCGACTAACCTTGCGCCGTTTATTGCCAATATAAAGTCGTTGTTTTCTCCCATTGTAAGTTCTGATCACGTCGAGTTTATTGTTAGTCAAAGCGACAGGCTGCCAGATTGCGTAAAAGTAGACGACCTACGTTTAAACCAAGTCATTATTAACTTGCTCTCTAATGCGTATAAGTTTACCGANCGTGGTTTTGTGCGTTTATCGTTTGATTACGAAAACGAGCAACTTTTAATAAGCGTAGCCGATAGCGGCATTGGTATTGAAAAAGATCAGCAGTCGTTGTTATTTAGTGAGTTTACGCAAGCAGATGTAGGTGTGGCACGTAAGTATGGTGGCACAGGCTTAGGTTTAGCAATTAGCCAAGGGTTAATTAAAAAAATGCAGGGTGAAATTACCCTCAACAGCGAACCAGGCAAAGGCAGCGTACTTAAATTTTACGTAAGTGCACCTAAAGCACAGTCCAACAAACCAGAGCCAGTTAAACAGCCGAAGTCGTTGCCTAATTTAAGTGATAAAACACTTTTACTGGTTGAAGATAACCCCATTAACCGCCAAGTAATTGCAAAAATGCTAGAGCCTACAAAGGTAAACTTAGTGATGGCAACCGATGGCATAGAAGCGCTAAAAGTACTTGAAGGTAATCGCTTTGATTTAATTTTAATGGATTGCCAAATGCCTAATATGGATGGCTACGAGTGCACCCAAACAATACGGGCTAACGAGGTAAACACAAAGGCACATGTGCCCATTGTTGCTATTACCGCAAACGCCTATGAAGATGATAAGCAGCGCTGTTTGAGTGTAGGCATGGATGACTTTGTATCTAAACCGGTAAATACACAAGGGTTGTACGAAGTAATCGCGAGGGTGATAAACGCCCATTAGTGCAGCGTTTATCACCATAACAAACTTTAAATAAAATCAAGGGTGAGCAACAAGCGTTGCTCGTTTGCAGCCACCGGTGGCGAGCGATGTACAAGCCCTGCGCCTTCGTTTTCATCCCAGTACTCGCCTTTAAGTAGCGCAACATCGCCTTGCTGGAGTTGATTAATATTATTTAGGCTTTTAAATAAGCCAGACTCTTCATCGGGCTTACCTAAATTACCAGTTCCAAGCTTTGAGCGGTCTACATCGCTGTGATTTAACCACTGCGTTGCAACGCCTTGGTAAGTTGTCACTAATCAGCATGGAATTTTGTCTACATGAAAACGCGGGCACATAGGTTTATCTAATATTTTTAGCCTTAAACCGGCGCGTTTTAAATCAAATAGGCAGCAAAACATTTCAACTAATAATGCTATGTCTTTACACAGCGCATGAGTTTCAACGCGGTTGTTATCATCTGGTTTAAGTGCAGTAACTAACTTATCAAACGCATCATCGGGTGATACCGCAAGCTCAAGTGGTTTTATAGCATTAGTGCTAATGAGTGTATTAACGGCATTTGTTAATGCTTGTTCAAGGTCTCTTTGCCAAATAACGATGTTAGTGTTTTGGTCATAAATGTGTGGCAATACATTGGCGTTACTTTATTTAGCTGCTCTTCGGTGGAGTTGCTCAGTGGGTTTTATTTGCGCCGTTATTGGAGCTAGGGCATTCATTACACTTCCTCCCAAATAGGAAACGGGTCGTTATAGGTTTTCCAAAAATCTTTACCTTTAAGCACAGCTTCTTCTGGCAGTAGGCAGTCATCAAGCGCCTCAATCATGGCTTGTTTATTTAACGACTGACCAATAAATACAAGTTCTTGACGCATATCACCAAAGGGCTCTACCCATTTACTGTTTATATCAGCAAGTAGCTCGGGATCTGTGGGCCAGTCTTTTTTAGGAATTGCTTTATAAAACATGCCAGCAAACCCGTAATGAGCTATACCGCCGGCTTGGCTCCACTGCGCGCAAAACAAAGGGCGCGTTGCGAGCCAAAAATACCCTTTAGAGCGAATGAGCTTGCCAAATTGCTCGGTGTTGTGCAAAAAGTGATAAAACTTCTCAGGGTTAAATGGGCGGCGCGCCGTATAATTAAAGCTGCTAATACCATACTCTTCGGTCTCGGGAATGTGTTCACCACGCATTTCTTTAAGCCAACCTGGCGCTTGTTGGGCGCGTGCAAAATTAAATAAGCCCGTGTTGAGCACTTCGTTAATATTAATATTGCCGTTTGATATAGGAATCATTTTAGCTTGAGTATTAAGCGTATTTAAAATGGCAATAAGCTTATTGAGCTGTTCATTGGTGACTAAATCAGTTTTACTAATTAAAATTACATCGGCAAATTCAACTTGATCAACAAGTAGGTCGGCCACGCTTCGCTCGTCGTCTTCTCCTAACGATTCGCCAGTATCTTGTAAATCGTTTGCTTGTTCGTAGTCGGTTAAAAAGTTAACCGCATCAACCACGGTTACCATGGTATCGAGGGTGGCAACATCACCAAGAGAAACACCGTTTTCGTCGGCAAAGGTAAATGTTTCGGCAACCGGTAGAGGTTCTGAAATACCTGTTGATTCAATGACGAGATAATCAAAACGGCCATCTTTGGCAAGTTTACCCACTTCAACAAGTAAATCTTCTCGTAGTGTGCAGCAAATACAACCATTGCTCATTTCGACGAGTTTTTCGTTGCTGTGATTGAGCGATACATCGTTTTTAATTGTGGCTGCATCTATGTTTATGTCGCTCATATCGTTGACTATAACAGCCACTTTTTTTCCTTGTCGGTTATTAAGAATATGGCTAAGTACGGTTGTTTTACCTGCGCCTAAAAAGCCTGATAACACTGTGACGGGCAGTTTATTGATCATTTAATTTTACTTACTAATAGGTATTTATTGGTATGTTATATTGTATTAATTTAATTTTCTAGCACTAGCATGACTTTTTAAATGGTTTGTATGTAATGCTCAGCAGAAGAATAAGTAGACACTTTTGCAAATACAACAAAGCTATTTTGTGTTTTTTGCTATTTTTGAATTTATATAGCTGCGCTATTATGAGCGCCATCAAACTTAGGAGGCATTATGACGTTACTTTTCTCACCCATAGAACTTGCAGGTAAAACTTTAAAAAACCGTATTGTTATGCCACCAATGACTCGCTCGCGCTCAACGCAGCCTGGCGACATTGCCAATGATTTAATGGCCACTTATTATGCGCAGCGAGCAAGTGCTGGGTTAATAGTAAGCGAAGGCACACAAATAAGTGAGCTGGGTAAAGGCTATGCCTGGACACCAGGTATTTACACAAACGAGCAAGTAGCAGGTTGGCGCACNGTGACCAACAAAGTGCACGATGCTGGTGGCGTTATGTTTGCGCAGCTTTGGCATGTAGGGCGCGTAACNCACAGCGATAACACAGGCGGTGTGCAGCCTATATCNGCATCGGCCATTGCTGCAAAAGNCGTAAAAGTATTTGTAGATACAAACGGCGANCCAGGCTTTGTTGAGACTCAGTTACCGCGCGAAATGAGCAAGCAAGATATTGAAAATGTACTAGGCGAATTTCGCCAAGCAGCTAAGAATGCAGTAGACGCAGGCTTTGACGGCATAGAGCTACACGCTGCTAACGGGTATTTAATTAACCAATTTTTAGACTCGCAATCAAATGCCCGTACTGATGAACATGGCGGCAGTGTGCAAAATCGTTTGCGTTTTTTAACAGAGGTTGTAAATGCAGTAAGCGATGAAATTGGTAGTCAAAAAGTAGGTGTAAGGCTTGCACCACTTACCACGCTTAACGGCACGGTTGATGATAACCCAGAGCAAACATATTTAGCCGTTGCTCAAGNACTAAACGACGCTGGCGTGGGCTACATGCACATTGCTGAAGCCGACTGGGATGATGCCCCTTTAATGAGCGTTGAATTTAAACAGGCTATTCGTAAAGCGTACAGCGGCGTATTAATTTATGCAGGTAAGTACACTAAAGAACGTGCCGATGAAGCCCTAGCACAAGGCTGGGCCGACATGATTGGCTTTGGTCGCCCGTTTGTGTCTAACCCAGATTTACCAGCACGTTTAGAGCAAGGTAAACCGCTAAATAGCCACAACCCCGACACCTTATTTGGTGGTGCAGAGCAAGGCTATACCGATTACCCAACCGCTTAATTATTTATAAATAAAGTATTTTAAGGGCTGCATGTATGCAGCCCTTTTTTTATGCTGATAAACCAATAGCTTTAACTTGAGCTAATACCAATCAGCAAAATAGATCACTTAATTAAGCGGATTGATATAAAAATAAAAAGCGCGTAAGTTAAATAGCTTACCCATTTTAAAAACATAAAAATAAAAATGAAAACCAAAGAGATAGAGCAACTCGCGTTATCAGACTCTGAAACCAAAGACGTGATCACCCCGTATGCCTTTAAAATTGACCAAGCGTTATTAGGTATTCCATTAGCGAGCCCAATTAAACGTGCATTGGCGATGACTATTGATGTCACTTTAATATTTATGGCCGCTAAGTTAAGCGCCACTTTAATTGCCTTTGTGGCTGCCATGGCTTTTTATAAAGGCACTGCGCAGCAATATCTTCCAAAAATGTCGTCGTTTTGGCGCAGAGCCTTAAAGCTTTTTGCCGCAAGTTTTTTATTTGTAAGTTCATTAACCGTACTCTCGCTAGCGATTGATTTTTTTGATGGCGATACCGCTATACAAACACCTCAAATAGAAAAAACACAGCAAAACGATGAGCTAAGCGAGCATGATAAAGCAATAATACGCACCTATTTAACGCAAACAGACGACGATAAAAACTGTGATGATGCTTGTCAAAGCGTTGCTCGAGCTAATTTAGTTGGCCAATTACCAGCGCTTGCTGAAATGCAAAACGTAGGAGGGATTGAAGTTACGCGCACATTATTGCACTTAATGGCCATATCTGATGATGAGCCCGTTGCGGCAGATGATTTTAAAAATAATGAGACAGAGCTAGAAAGCATTTCGGGCGAAATAACTCATAAAAGCAATATCACTGAAAAAGCTGAAACTAAAAGCGAGCAAACCAAACCTGTCACCAGCATTTTGCAGTGGGGTAAAGGCATTATTCAAGACCTAGGCCTTGGTTTTGGCTGGGCGGCCGTATACTTTACGTTGTTCTCGTTATTATGGCGCGGGCAAACCCCTGGTAAAAAAGTATGTAATATTCGGGTGTCTCACTAAATGGCGAGCCACTAGGTATGCTTGATTGTTTTGGCAGATACGGCGGTTACGGCGCCGGTTTTGCCACGGGCTTATTAGGCTTTTTACAAGTGTATTGGGATCCAAACAGGCAAGCTATTCAAGATAAAATATCAGCCACGGTGGTTATTCAGGGCAGTGTGAATCAAGTTGTAAATGTGAAAACGGTAGAAGAGAATTTAAAAATTACTTAGAAAATAAGCAATTATAAAATATATAGCTTTAGATAAAAAAAGGGCTAAAATAAGGTCTTAATTTAGTTCTTTATAGGTGTTATATGAGACAGGTTTTAGCTGATTGTTCGGCAAGTATTTCAGAACTTAAAAAAAACCCAACCGCGCTTTTAAATGAAGCTGATGGCGCTGCAATAGCCATATTAAATCATAATAAACCTGCAGCTTACTTGGTGCCTGCACAAATGTATGAGCAACTTATGGAACAATTGGATGATTATGAACTAACTAAAGTTGTTGAGAGCCGCAGAGGCGATTTATCTCAAGCGGTTGAAGTTAGTATAGATGACTTATAAGTTAAAGTTTTTACCAGCAGCCTTAAAAGAGTGGGAAAAACTTGCGCCACCACTTAAAAGCCAGTTTAAAAAGAAACTTGCTGAGCGCTTAGATAATCCGCATGTCCCAGCCTCTAAATTACGCGGCTTTGATAATGTTTATAAAATAAAATTGCGTACGGCAGGGTACCGCCTTGCTTACGAAGTTATTGATGACGAAGTTGTGGTGTATGTACTCGCAATTGGTAAACGCGATAAAGATGCAATATATAAAAAGTTAGCCTCAAGAGCTAAGGAATAGCTTAGTAATAAAAGCGGTGTTTTGATTGTTGAAAGAAGGGCGCTTCTTCTTGGTTTGCTATTAATTTAATACAAGGATATGTATGAAAGTCTTATCAATAATATTTTTATATTTATTTTTTACAATAAATGTAAATGCCTCAGAGCCTATCACTTTAGCCAAAACCTATCAGCTTAAATCCGTTATTTTAGGTGAACAACGCAGTTTTAGCGTTTATTTACCGCCAAGCTACAATGAAAACCCTAATCAGTCATACCCAGTTATTTACTTGCTCGATGGTGACCTAACACATCTAAAAGCTGTCGCCGGGCTAGTCGAGGCACTTAGTACTCAGCGGCTTGAGCAGCAAATACAACAAACAATTATAGTAGCAATTCCTAATAGTCAAAATGCGATAAGAGAGCGTGACTTTACCCCAACCAATGTTGATTGGACATTTAACGGTGAGCTTCTTGAAAAGTTTGAAAATATTGGCAACGCCGCAAATTACAGTGCCTTTTTTGAAAAAGAACTTATTCCTCTCATTAATAAAAATTATCGAACATCAACTAAACGCGTATTAATAGGTGAGTCCTTCGGTGGCTTGTTTGCCAGCTATGTATTGCTTAGCAACCATGCGCTATTTACAGATTACTTAATAATTGATGCAACCTACCTGTGGGACAATAACTACCTAAACTGTTATTTTGATGAGAAACAACTTATAAATAAGCCGCTTAATGGCAATGTATATTTTACCTTTGCAAATAATGACGAAGCGTTTGGCGAAATTGGTANAGCAAATTGGCGAAATTGGTAAAGCAAATTATCAATGGGGTGTAGCGTTTGCTAAAAAGTTAAAAGCGCACCCAAGCAATAATCTAATTATAAATCAACGTTACTTTAAAGGTGAAACTCATGACACAGTCGCTGCGCTTAGTTGGTATTATGGGTTAAAAAGCTTATTAAAAAGGTAAACCTTAACTTATAAACTTGGTAAGAAAAAAGAGTTGCTTTGGGTATATTATTTACTAAATTCAGTGGGAAAATTAAAAGGGAATTAAATGAGTAATAATTTTAATGAGATTATAAAGGGTTTTTTTGGGGAGCAGGGTTTGTAATAGCAACTCTAGGTGGCATCAGTGTATACGCGCTCACAATAGCTGCTGAGGTGGAGAGTGGATTTAAAGAGCAGGTTTCTAATAAAACATTAGATAGCACGTCTGATTTAAGTAATGATTACAAACTTACCCTTTCTGATATTTTTAAAGAAAATGGCCGCGTAAGAATAACTGCAGAGCTAAAAAATATAACCAACGAAAGCATATATGCTGCTGGAGTAATTGCTTCTACATTTGATAAGAATGGCAAATTTGTTGGTAATTGTTTAGGTAAAAGCGATGACACATTTATAGAATCAAATAAGAGTAGCTATATTGATATTCACTGCAATCTACTAAGACCACAGGCGAGCAGAGTACACTCTGCCAAACTGAAATTTAAGTGGTTTTGATATTCTTTCTAAGGGATTTTCAGAACAAGTGAAAGTGTAGTTTATGGCAAATAAATTATTTAGTTGGCAACGTGGGCGACAAAAGTCGGGTTACGATAAAATGTTATTGTGCTACATGCTTTTCCCTTTTAAATTGGATGCATACTTAATTAAATTCCCGCAGGGCAGTGAAATAAAGCCGCATACCGATGAAGTTAAAACTGGCAGGCACTTTAGGCTTAATGTTGTATTGAAGCATGCCGCTAGGGGTGGTGAGTTTATGTGTGAAAACCCGATTATAAATTACAGTCGAATTAAACTTTTCAGGCCCGATATTGAGCGGCATCAAGTATTAAAAATAGAGCAAGGTACTCGCTATATTTTAAGCATAGGTTGGATCAAAAAGTAATTATTGTAGGTTGGGTAGAGCGAAGCGAAACCCAACAAAAAACACCTTTCTTTTTAATAGCTGTTTTTTACACAGCTACCAACCCTATTTTATTTCCTAAACCTAACCCCAAATCCACCAACTCCCAGCAACAACACAAATCCCCATACAAACACATTGCCGTACTGACTGTACACGCTGTCGCCTTGTATAAGCTTTATATCGGCTTTCATGGTCGCAGCTTCAAACTGTGGCATGGTTTGTTGTGTGTGGCTCAGTGGGTCGTATACGGCGCTTACGCCGTTGTTAGTAACGCGTACCAGTGGGCGCTGTAACTCTAAAGCGCGCATACGAGCTATTTGCATGTGTTGTAATGGCCCAATTGAATCACCAAACCACGCGTCGTTACTTACGGTAAACAGCAAGTCAGAGTCGCTTTGGTAATTACCGCGTACTAAATCGGCAAATACTATTTCGTAGCAAATCGCAGGTAGCAGGTTAAAGCCATTGGCGCGTAAGTTGTTTTGCACTCTATCGCCACGGGTAAACGATGACATAGGTAAATCAAACAATGGCGCTATAGGGCGCAATATATCCTGAAATGGTACAAATTCGCCGATAGGTAACAACTGGTGCTTACGGTAGCGGTTTTTGTCTAGGTAGCGATAATGGCCGCGCTCGTCGTTGTGCTCTTTATTACCTACCACAATAAGGGTGTTGTAAATGGTTTTGGTGTCGAGCTGGTAGTCAACAATACCGGTAACTAATGCGGTTTTATTAAACGAGGCCGCGCTGTCTAAATTGGCTAAGTACGTGTCGGCAAGGGCTTCTATTTCGGGCACGGCGGCTTCGGGCCATACCACTAGGTCGGCATCCCAATGTGGGCGTGTTAGGTCTTGGTATTTGCTCATGGTGGTCCAAAACTCACTGGGTTCAAATCGCAGGTGTTGTTTAATATTACCTTGCACCAATAAGGTCGACATTTCTTTGCCCGAGTAGTGATTATTACCGGTATTTAATGCACCAATAATAAGTAACGCTAAAGCGGCTGCGCTTATTAATGGGGTTTTAAAATCTTTTTGGGTGAGCCTGTAAATGGCAAAACCAATGGCAACACAGGTAAGCGTTAAGCCAAATTCGCCAATATAAGGGGCAAGCAGCCTAAGCGGGCCATCTGTTTGTGTATAGCCAAAACTTAGCCACGGAAAGCCAGTCAGTAAGTGTCCACGTAAATATTCACTAATGGCTATAGTGGCAATTAGAAGTGCCCCCATGCTTTTAGGGCCACTTGCAAAGCGAGTTGCAGCCCAAAACGCCAGCGCCGGAAACAGGGCTAAATATGAGCACAGTAAAGCCATTAACGAGAGCGATGCTATAAGCGGCATGCCGCCAAAGGTGGCAATAGATACATGCACCCAGCTAATACCCGCGCCAAACCAACCTAAGCCAAATATAAAGCCATATTTAGCGGCGCTTTTTGCGTGCGCTTTGCCTGTGTTGTTTGGGTTAATACAAAAAATAATGGCGGCAATGCTAAAAAATGCGATGGGCCAAATTTGGTAAGGGGCGTAGCCAAAAGTTAAAATAAGGCCCGCAACCAGTGCGAGCCATGCTTTTTTATCTTTTACTAACAGGGTGAGTTTAGTTAGTAGTTTCTTCACTGTCGTTTTCATCAACCTTAGGAACGGTGACTTGCAGTTGTAAAATACGACGGTTATCAGAATTAGTTACTTTAAACTGATAGTCGTCTATTTCAATTGTTTCGCCGCGACTTGGCATATGGCCAAATGCGTGTAGTACCGTGCCGCCAATGGTATCGGCTTCATCGGTGCTGTAACCTGTTTTAAAGTACTCGTTAAAGTCATCTACAGGGGTGAGCGCTTGTACTACGTATACATGCTTAGCAAGTTGGCGAATATCTTGTTGATCTTCTTCTTCGTCGTGTTCATCTTCGATTTCGCCGACAATTATTTCAAGAATATCTTCAATGGTTACAAGTCCCGATACACCGCCGTATTCGTCAATGACGATAGCCATGTGGTAGCGTTGCTGACGAAATTCATTTAGTAGGGTGTCTACGCGCTTGCTTTCTGGCACTACCATGGCTGGGCGTAAATATTCGCGCAGTGAGGGTAGGTGCTCATCTTTATTTAAAATAAGCGGCAGCAAGTCTTTTGCGAGCAAAATACCTTCAACGTGGTCTTTGTCTTCACACACCACCGGAAAACGCGAGTGGGTGGAGTCGACCATCATGGGGATCAAATCTTCAAGGGGGCTGTCGACCTCAAGTGTGACCATTTGTGAGCGCGGGATCATTATATCGCGAACTTTAAGCTTGGATACACCAAGCACACCTTCAATCATTTCTTTGGTTTCTGGGTCGATTACGTCACGCTCTTGCGCGTCGGCAATTACTTCAACCAGCTCTTCTCTATTCTGGGGTTCCCCTTGCAACATTTGGGCTATGCGGCCCATCCACGTTTTGCCAGAAGAACCCTGGCTAGATTGCGAGTTATCGTCGCTCATTGCGTCTAAATGCTCCGTTAATTTAAATTTCGTCCCGGTATGGGTCAGCTATGTTTAGCTCTGCAAGTAATTGCTTTTCTATGCTTTCCATCTCAAAAGCG
>JGI12218J13221_1000131_pt1 | contig 11858 bp, 9 predicted proteins | sample DeeseametaMP0203_FD_13221 | JGI IMG/M metagenome (IMG submission 13221) | reverse complement strand
AAATTGAACCTGGGCCAATACCTACTTTAACCGCATCCACACCTGCATCAGCAAGGGCAATTGCGCCTTCGGCTGTAGCAACGTTACCGGCAATAATTTGTAAATCTGGGTAAGTTTCACGAGTTTGAGAAACACGGTCAATAACACCTTGTGAGTGGCCGTGTGAAGTATCGATAAGTAAAACATCAACACCCGCCTCTACTAATGCAGCAATTCGCTCATCAGTACCTGCGCCAACACCAACTGCAGCACCTACACGTAAACGACCTAGCTCGTCTTTACATGCATGTGGTTTGTCTTGCGCTTTTTGGTAATCTTTTACGGTGATCATGCCTTTTAGTTTAAACGCATCATCAACCACTAAGATTTTTTCAATACGGTGTTCGTGCATTAAACCTAAAATTTCTTCGCGCGATGCGCCTTCTTGAACCGTTACCAGTTTGTCTTTTTTAGTCATAACGCTAGAAACTGGCTGTTCAAGCTTCGTTTCAAAACGCATGTCACGACCAGTAACAATACCTAGTAGGTTATTTTCGCTATCAGTAACCGGGAATCCCGAGAACCCTTTTTCTTGCGAAAGAAGCGTCGCATCTGCAATGGTTAAATCGGCAGACACAGTAACAGGGAATGACACAATACCTGCTTCGTAGGTTTTAACTTTACGTACGTTTCTCGCTTGTTCTTCAATGGTCATGTTTTTATGGATAAAACCAAGACCACCTTCCTGCGCGAGGGCAATAGCTAAACGAGCTTCTGTAACAGTATCCATAGATGCTGAAATAAGCGGCAAGTTAAGTTTGATACCACGCGTTAAGCGAGTTGAAATATTTGCCGTGTGTGGCAAAACAGTAGAATGACCAGGTACTAAAAGTACGTCATCAAAGGTAAGAGCTTCTTTAGCGATTCTAAGCATTTTGGCAACTTCTCACATGTGGATCTAAGATAAGGAATTGCGGCCAAATTTTAACAGCGTTGTGGGCATTCGTAAATAATATTTCGCAAATATTTATGATAAACTTGCCTTATAACTTGCCTCATAATAGTTTTAGGTTGTTTTTTATGTTTTCGAAGCCTTCGCAAACGGTTTACACCGTATCGCGCCTTAACAGAGAGATTCGTACAGTTCTTGAGCAGGGCTTTGCATCGCTAATTTTAACAGGCGAAATTTCTAACTTTATTACCCCTGCTTCTGGGCACTGGTACTTTTCGTTAAAAGATGAAAAAGCACAAATTAAAGCGGCTATGTGGCGCGGCAATAACCGCTCTCAAAGTTACCGCCCTGAAAACGGCGCACAAGTAACAGTAAGAGCCCGTGTTTCACTTTACGAACCACGCGGTGATTATCAGCTTATTGTTGAGCATATGGAACCTGCCGGTGAAGGCCAGCTTAAGCAAGAGTTTGATGCATTAAAAATGCGCCTAGCCGCTGAGGGCTTGTTTAGTTCGGCCTATAAAAAACCACTGCCGCAAAATATAAACCGTGTAGGTGTAATAACCTCAGCAACGGGCGCTGCTATAAAAGATATATTAACCGTACTTAAACGCCGCGCACCGCAATTAGAAGTCATTATTTACCCAGCCATGGTGCAAGGCAAAGAAGCCCATGTGCACTTAATTAACCAAATACAGTTAGCCAATGCACGCAATGAGGTCGACGTACTTATTGTAGGGCGAGGCGGTGGCTCGTTAGAAGATTTATGGTGCTTTAACCATGAGCAGCTTGCGCGNGCTATTTATCAAAGTGAATTACCCATAGTCAGTGCGGTAGGCCACGAAATAGACACAACCATAAGCGACTACGTTGCCGATGTACGCGCAGCAACGCCCTCAGCAGCCGCTGAGCTTGTCAGCCCCAACACGCAAGAGCTACATGGCAAGGTTATTGAGCTCATTAACCGGTTAAATAATGCCTTTAAACACGATATGGCCGATAAGCGTGCACTAGCAACACAGTTACAGCATCGGCTTAACTTGTGTCATCCGCGCAATCAACTTAATCAAAAAACGCAGCGATTAGATGAGCTAACTATTGCCTTACAACAGGGCATGCGCAATCGCCTTTACCAACAAGAGCGCACGCTTAATAATTTAACCCCGCGTTTAATGCGTCAATCGCCTGATAAAAAGTTATCGCAGGCCAGCCATCAGCTTATGCAGATACAAACTCGGCTTGAGCAAGCAATGCAGCACAAGTTGCAACACGCGCAAAATAGTTTAGCGCTGCAAGCGAGTAGGCTCGACTCGGTAAGTCCACTTAATGTTTTAGCGCGCGGTTACAGCATAACCAAAACCCAACAAGGCAAAGTGATTAAATCGGTAGATCACATTAAAACGGGTGACGTGCTAATTACAGAGCTGGCCGATGGCGCTATAAAATCAACGGTGTTGTAAAGCTCTTTCAGTTAAAGCTCTGTGGCCATTAGTAAGGTTAGTTCGGTGTCGCTTGACGTTGAGGTTGTTCTTTTAAATTGCAACCAAAACTCTTGCTTCATTAACTTATCGTTTAGCTCTCGCCATTGGGTATGATCAAACGAGTCGTTATCAGTAGGTGCAGCAAGTTCAAATTTACATACTGTGGNTTTACACGCTGCACTAACAATCTCTGGGATAGAGCTTAGATCAGAGGTAAGTAAAAAATCTTGTAAAGCTATTTCTGTTTGATAAGCCCACTCTTCATTACGTATTTGCTCATCAAATTGCGCTTGCAAAACGGCTTGTGCATCAGAGGGGTCACGCAGCTGCTGCGCCGCGTTTTTCATCAAGGCTTTTTGCGCTGCTAATTGCTGTTTAAGCTGCGATACTTGCTCTTCTAAAGGAAGCTCATCTAGCGGTTGTGGTTCTGGTTTAGGGGGATTATCTTTTTGCTCTATATGAGCGCTTTGTTCAGGGGCAGCGGGTACAACACGCTTTGCTGTTGCTTCACTGCTTTTAACTGGCTGAACAAAAGGTGCCTGCTGCTTTGTATCAGCATGTTGTAACTTTGCGGGGTTTGCGTCACTTGAAGATAAATTAAAGTAGCTCCACGTTAAACCTACACCCGCAATAAATCCTATCCCTAGTGTTAATAAGCTATTTTTGTTCATTTTAATTCCTTTTAAAATTATTTTTATTTATACAGGCTGCTATTACAGCATGGCGCTGGTGTGTGATTCGTTTTCAGGCTCTGGAGTGGTTAAAAAGTTTTGGTTCATACTTTGCGCCGGACACGGGCAATCCGGTCTGCCAATAATTTTAGCCGGTACGCCTACAGCGGTGGTATGTGGCGGTACCGCAGTTAAAACAACTGAACCTGCGCCAATACGTGCGCCCTCGCCTACTTCAATATTACCCAGCACTTTAGCGCCTGCACCAATAAGCACACCGGCTCTAATTTTAGGATGACGGTCGCCCTGCTCGTTACCCGTACCACCAAGCGTGACCGATTGCAGTATTGATACGTTATCTTCAATTACCGCCGTTTCACCAATAACAATACCGGTGGCGTGGTCAAACATTATCCCTTTACCAACCTGACACGCAGGGTGAATATCAACCCCAAACACTTCTGAGGTTCGGCTTTGAATAAAACGAGCAAGCTCTTTACGGTTTTGCTGCCACAAGCAGTTAGCTAAACGATGCGCTTGAATAGCATGAAACCCTTTTAAGTTTAAAATAACCGTAAGGTAGGTTTCGGCTGCTGGGTCTCTGTCTTTAACGGCTTTAATATCTTCGGCCACATAAGTAAGCATACGGTCGCACTTTACAAACGCTTGGTCGAATAACTCACGTATTGTAAAAGCCGATACAACAGCATCTGCCAACTTATTAGCAACAATAAAGCTTAACGCCGAACCTAAACACTCATGATTTAAAATGCATGAATACACATGACTTGCTAAAAGGGGTTCGCGAGTTACAACTTCATTAGCTTCACTACGAAGCTGTTGCCAAATTTCATGACGCATAATACTACACTGCCTTAAATTGATATAAAAAGAGCCTTTTCCTAAGTTTAACGGATTTAAAGCCTAAGGTGTTAACGCCTTAGTTATTTGTTCTGGTTATTAGGTATAACTAAGAGTAAAAAAAATTATATGAGTGCTAAATCACTCACACACAAAGCATCTTTTCCTTTATCTTTTGCTTTATAAAGTAAATCGTCTGCTTCTTTGATTAAATACGCACAGGTAAAGTCACTACTGGGTGTAATAGTAGTGAGGCCTACACTCACTGTAAGGGTTTGGCTGGGTAATGAATGTTTATTTTCAATGTTTAACTGTTTTAATTTTTCTAAAATATCGTTCAATACTAACAAGGCCTGATCTGAGTTTGTATTTCCATACACTAATACAAACTCTTCACCACCAAAACGGGCACATAAATCACCTGGGCGTTTAGTAAATTCATTGAGTACTTTTGCCACCCTTTTTAAGCATGTATCGCCTTGTTGGTGGCCGTAAGTATCATTGAGTAATTTAAAATCATCTATATCAATAATAGCCAACGAAAGCGGCATACCTAAACGCTGACAACGATTCCATTCTTGCTCTAAAAAGGTATCAAAAAAGCCTCGGTTAGCAATATCAGTTAAGCCATCAATAGCGGCAAGTTTTTGTACTTGCTCTTCAGCCAGTTTACGCTCGGTAATATTTTGATGGCTAATAGCGTAATACGCTTTATCTGTATGGCTAAACGACACTACTCGCATCATAAACCAACGTTTTTCATCTTCACTATGGCATGGATATTCTAAATAAAAGTCGTCATTAGCCCCCGAAATAACTGATTTAATGTCGTTAAATGCCTTTAAACCAAAGCTATCTCCTTTTTTAGCAGCTTTTTCACACTCTGCTAAGTAATTTTGCTGCTCCCACATATCACAGCAAGCACAGTCGTTTTGCTCACCAAAGTTTTGCCAGCTTCGGTTTATATAAACTATGTCGCCGTTAGAATTAATAACCACTACTTGGTCGGGCGTGGTATCTAGTACCAACTTAAAAAACGCTTTATCGTCAATCACGAGCTTTCCATTTTAGCTTTGTTGTTAATCAGTATAATCAATAACAATTCTTTAACACAATATTGTTACTTTACTTCACGCTAGTTGCATAATTTATTAATGTGAAGTAATACTCCGTATGACAGCTAAATAGTCTATAAAAAATATAAAAATTTTACTTTTACATTAAAAATCAGATACTAAAGCAGCATGACAGGGTTACTGTCATATGCCAAACTAGCTACTGGCATACTACTGACGGCGTAAAAAATAAAAACAAACGCTAAATTAGCATCATCAACTCAACAAGGATAACGATGATGAAAAACGATATATTGAATACAAAAAAGCTTGGTTATAAATTTTACTTTCAAGATGGCGACAATCAAATAGCCTGTTTTGGAATCTACTTTACGGGTAAAGAAGAAGTGTTTGTAAACGATGACCTATTCAGTAAAAAACNAAATATCTACTGTGCAAGCACACACTCTTTTGCTTTTGAGGGCTCACAGTACCAAGTAAAATTTGACATGCTTAATATACTTACAGGNCGTCTGGAGTGCACTCTTTATAAAAATAGCAGTGTGATAGCCAAACAAGTTCAAAGTAGTCTTTCAGACGATCCTAAAAAGGCAGCATTTTTTCTTGCTGGCTGTACATTAGGTGGGGCGGTGTTTGGCTATACAACGGCAACTATTGTTGAGCTATTTGTAGGGAAGCTTTAACGTGCAATTAAATCCTACAACAGTTAAATCGCTTAGAAGTAAGTTAGATTGGACGCAGCAACAGCTCGCAGATGCCTGCGATGTAAGTTTGCGGACCATTCAACGGGTAGAAAAAGAAGGCGCCGCTTCTAAAGAAACCACTATGGCGCTTTGCGCGGTACTTGAAGTACGCCAAGGCGAGCTAATTAAACTTGATGAGCCTATAAATAATGACGTTAAAAGTACGCCAACTAAAAGCTTTTTAGCGGGAGTGGTTATTAGCTCCTTAATAAGCTTTGCTCTAGGCGCAGGCTCAGTGCTTTTAGCGACTAACTAATATTACGTTTTAATAGCACTAATTAAATAAAAATGCCCCAAGCTATAAGCACTGGGGCATTTTTTATATGTTAGAAAAAGAGATTAATTACTGAAACACTTTTTCAACAGCCATTACTTCAATGCTGTTAGCTGGAATAGCTAATTTATAATCGGCAATGACTTTATCCTCAGCAACAAGCGCTGCTGGTTTTTCTGTGTTGTAAACCATTGGCGATGTTTGCTCTGACACTAAACGTTTTTTCATGTCTTCGCCGTCACCGGTAATAAACACGTACTGTACGTTATCTGTTTGCAGATTATCTTTAATCACGCGATTAACATCAGCAAGCGTTAGCTTTTCAAGTTTACTTGTCACGTATTTTACAAACGACTCTGTGTTATAAAATTCGCTATCAAGTGCATAACCTAATTGGCGGTTTTGACTTGCGACAAGCTGCGGTACGTAGTTAATTAAAAAGTTACGTGTTGCTTCAAAGTCTTTTTCGGTTAAGCCAGTTTTAATAAGCTTATCCAGCTCAAACAACGCGGTACGTGTTGCAAAGTGTGCATCGTTATTAGAGCGCAGCGGGCGTAACCAAATTTGGAATATTTGCTCAGAGCGTCCTAAGTTTGCATCAGGCTTAGTTTGAAACATGCCACGTGGGAAGTACTCAATGTAGGCGTAATCGCCGTAGTTCATACCACGTGTTTGACGAATTCGCTCATACAGGTATGAGTTAGAACTACGGTGCTCACCAAAGTACGAACGCACCAGCCAAAGGGCTGTCCAATCTTCACTACTACGAATAGTATCAATTGGGAAACCAAACGATACCGCAGTAGATTGCGCCGACTTTTCTACAATCGTGGCATGGTGGCCTTTAAGCTCTGGCGCATCAGGAATACTTAAACGGCTTTGCTCGCCTTTAGGTAAGGTTGCTAAGTCGCTCATGATTTCGGTTTTAAGCGCTTTTGGCACAGCGCCAATTAAACCCAGTGTTAGTTTAGATTGGGTAAGCTCTGTGTTGTAAAATGCTTTTACATCATCAAGCGTTAGTGCTTCTAAATCCGAAATATCACCGTAATTGTAGCTTTCGTATGGGTGATCTTTGTAAAGTGCGCTGTAAAGCACTTCTTTACCTAGCTCTTCATCGTTAGAGGCTTTTAAGCCCGACTTAATACCGTCGATCATTTCTTTTTTAAGGCGTTTAAAGTCATCGTCTCTAAAGCCTGGGTTAAGTAACTGATCGCTTACAAGCGCATACCATGTGGCAGCGTTATCTTTATGAATGCGCCCTTGGAATGACAGCATTTCTTTATCTATTTGATAACCAAAGCTGCCAGCAAGCGGATAAAGCGCTTTTTGTATGTCTTTGTAACTCGTACTTTGCGAGCCACCTTGAGCAAGCATAGCGGCGGTGAGCGCAGCAACCCCTTTTTTACCTTGCGGGTCTGCAGCAGCCCCTGTATTGAATAAAAAGTTTACATCAATCAGCGGCGAGCTATTCGTTTTATCAAGCACTTTAAATACGGGTGCCTCTGGCGCTTTATCACGCTTAGCTACTAATGCGTTTAAGCTTGTTTCTTGTTCAAACCCTGGCGCTTTATCAAGTGCCGACATAGTTACGGTAGTACGCGCGTCATCTACAAAATATTTATTAGCCACAGCTTTAATGTCTTGTGCTGTGATGTTGTCGGCCGATTTATAAAGCTGGTTAATAACCTCTGGGTCGCGCTCAAAATGCATATAACTTGCAAGGGTTGATGCAATCGCTTGTGATGAATCTAAGCCGTTAATAAAGCTGTATTTAAGGTTAGACTTTAAATCACTTAGTTTTTGCTCATCAACAAGTTCGGTACGTGCTTTTGCGTAAGTGCGGTTAATAGCATCGCGTGCTTTTGCTAAATCATCTTCGTTTTCTACTTTTACAAACACATGCAGTAAGCCAGGATCTTTTGTCTCTGGATTGTAGGTAAACATTTGACTCGCTATTTGTTTATCAACAACTAGCTCTTGGTATAAATCGGAGTTATTAGAAAAATAAAGCTGTGAGATTAAATCAAGTGCGGCTCTGTCCTTTTTAGCAGGCTCCCATGCAGCACCTTTGTAAGATACAAGCAACCAATGACCAGGCAAACCTTCGTTTTTCTCATGTACATATTTAGGTGCTTGCTGCGCAGGCTCAGCTTTAATATCGGCAACGTAATCGCCTTTTTCCCAGCCACCCCAATGTTTTTTAACCATAGCCATTGTAGCTTGTGGGTCAACATCGCCCACAATCACTAGCGATACATATTCAGGCTTATAAAACTTATCAAAAAATTCTTTACCATACGCCATTTGATCTGGCATGGCTTCTATATCTTCAAAAAAGCCCATGGTGGTATGTTTATAAGTGTGCGTATCAAACGCTTCTTCGCGTACTGCGCTCAATAACTTACGAATTGGGCTGGCGTTATTTTTTAAATATTCCCCTTTAACCGTTAGCGCTTCGGTTCTAAATTGCTCTTCGGTGTAGGTTAAGTTTTGAAAAATATCGGCTTCAATTTCAAGTACTTTATCAAGGTGCTGCTTTGAAAAGTTTAAATGGTAGTTTGTGTAATCGTTAGTGGTGTAAGCACGGTTATCGACCCCTGCATTTTTAAATATGGCAGTGTATTCGTCTTGCGGAAATTTTTTAGAGCCTTTAAACATCATGTGCTCAAAAAAGTGAGCAAAACCGGTTTTACCTGCTTTTACTTCATTACGCGAGCCAACCGATACCGGAATTTGCAGCGAGACGACATCGGGGTAATCAGTTTTAACAACCATTACGCGTAAGCCGTTATCAAGCTCTTCGATTAAGTACTCTTGCGAAAATACACGTTCGTCAGCTTTTGTTGTTTGCTGTTGTTGTGCCGTTTGGGTGTTTTCGCTTTGCTGTGTTGCGCAGCCTGTTAGTGCCAGCGATACCGCTAAGCTTGTTGCTAGTAATTTAAATTTCATTGTTGTCCCTTTTTAAATTGAGCAAATTTGTTATTAGGTTTAATACTAACTCGCTTAGATTATGCCCCAAAGCCACTAAATATAAGAGCCCATCGGCTATTTATAATGTAAACAACTGTGTCAATTCCCTATTTTAAAAACATTTAAGTATGAAAAAAGCTCAAGTTGATTGAAAAACTTTCACTAAATAAATCTATCTAGACGTCTAAATGGCTGCTATATTAAATTACATACATTGGACTAAGCTGGAATGAGGATTATGGCTTTATCACTACAAGAAAAAATAGAAGACACCAATCAAGGTGTTTATCTTATTGGTACTACTCCACCTAAAATTGGTACTGATAAAGCGCAACTAAAAATCATTGCAGAAAAACTACTTGCTCGCTTACACGAAATTGAATACGACGGCGTGATAATTTACGACATTCAAGATGAAAGTAGCCGTACAGATAAAGCACGCCCATTTCCGTTTAAACAAACTGTAGACCCACGTGAATACAGTCACTTACTACGTAATTTATCTGCTCCAGATGTCATTACTTACAAAAGTGTGGCACAACGTGGTGTAGAGGAGTTTAAAGGCTGGTTGGATGAAACTAAAAACGACTACGATTTAAAAAATGTCGTTTTAGTGGGTAGCCCCTCATCGGTAGGTGATATAAAACTAAGCTTGCCCGATGCCTATAAAACATTGGCAGAGCAAAGTGATGACTTCTTTTTAGGGGGCGTTACCATTGCTGAGCGACATTCAAGTAAGCGAAATGAACACGAGCGCCTTATAGAAAAAACAGCACAAGGTTGTCAGTTTTTTATATCGCAAGCGGTTTACGACGCGCAAGCAACTATAGAGCTAATAACAAGTTACGCGCGTACCTGTAAAGCACAGGGTATTACACCAAAACGGATTATTTTAACGTTTACGCCGTGCGGTGGCGATAAAACCTTAGAGTTTATGCAATGGTTGGGTATCTCAGTGCCAGAGGCCACTAAATGGCGCATGCTTGATGCAGACAATACCTTAAGTGAATCTGTACGTATTTGCCGAGAAAATCTCGACCTAATACTCAAAAGCTGTGCGCACCTAGATGTGCCACTGGGCTTAAATATTGAAAGCTTAACAAACCGTAAAGAAGAAATTGACGCATCAATAAACTTATACCGTTTATTAAAAGCCATCATGGAATTAAACCTAGCCGAAAAACAAATCGCTTAACGCCTTATTCACACCCTTTATAGCAAGCCTAATGGCTTGCTTTTTTGTTGCTATGTTTAAGTGTATTACTTTTATAATTATGCTTTTTTAGCCAATTTGTACGCTTGTTTATTTTTATACATTTGGTGATCGGCCAAATTTAATAACGTATCAAAAGGTTGCTTTTGTTTATTAGTAAAACTTTCGCCTATGCTGAGTGTCAGCGCGCATACGTTGTTTTCTAATAGTGCGTTTTTATACTCAATTTTTATTTTATCAATAATATGGCTAAGCTTACTTCTATCACTAATTTGCATTACTGCTACAAATTCATCGCCGCCTAAACGCCCTACTATATCAGCCTCTCTTAAATGTGTTTTTAAGGTATTTGCTAAGAGGATTAACGCTTGATCGCCTATTTCATGGCCATAAGTGTCGTTTAGTTTTTTAAAGTCGTTTATATCAATAAACAAGCAACACACATCAAAACCTAAACGCAGCGCTAAATTAAGTTTGTGTTGGGCAAGTAAGCTAAGTGCACGGCGATTATAAATATTGGTAAGCGGGTCAAGCATGGCTATTTCGCGCATTTGCTCAAAGCTATAAATAAGCGCTAAATCGTCTTCAATTAAATCACGAAGCTGCTCTATTAGCTCAAAATATTCATCGGTGTAACTGGTTTTTTTTGAATCTTTTAAACACAAGGTGCCAAATACTTCACCTTCAGGCCAGTGAATTGGCAAGCCTAGGTAGGATTCAACGCCATCTTCAATAACCTCGGGCATGGTATTCCACTGCGTATCGCTGCGGGTATCGCTAACATACAAAGTGTTGTTGTTTTCGGCTACATATTTACAAAATAAGGGAGTTTCGGGAGGGAGTATAGGGTTAGTTTCAAAGTGTGAGCCACCTTCATTAGCTCTAATAACTACACGATAACCTTTACTAGTAGCCTGAACTATATAACCAGAGGGGGCCGAAAAAAGCCCCGTAATAAGATCAATGGTTTTTTGCCATTTATGTAATGATATTTGGCCATCGACACCAGAAAACGCCCACTGTTCTGTTTCAAACATAACTATACCTCAGCTATTTAGTGGCCTTAGTATAGCCAAATAAATATGTTTAAGGCTACTTTCTGCGGCGTTTACTTGGTGCTCTTTGCCCGGTAATGCGCTTTTTATCGCGATCTTTACGCGCTTTGTTGGTGTTTTTACGGTTATCTTTAGGGGGCTTGTTTAAATCAGGCTCGTAACCTTCTAGCCATTGTGGTGCTAAACGGGTATCCAGTAGCACTTCAATTTCTTCCAATAACCATTGCTCGTCAATACTTACCAGCGACATGGCAAGGCCTTGCTCGCCAGCGCGCCCCGTACGGCCAATTCGGTGTACGTAATCTTCTGCTATGTAAGGTAGCTCAAAGTTTATTACGTATTTAAGCGCTGGAATATCTAAACCGCGGGCAGCTACATCGGTGGCAACTAAAACCCGCGTTGTGCCTTCTTTAAAGTTTTGTAATGCACGGTCGCGTGCACCTTGAGATTTATCGCCATGGATAGACTCAGTTTTTAAGCCGTCTTTACACATTTCTTTGGCAAGTTTATCGGCCATTTGTTTTGTGCGTGTAAATATAAGTACTTGGCGCCAATTTTTCATGCCAATCATGTGCGATACAAG
>JGI12218J13221_1000125_pt1 | contig 12042 bp, 12 predicted proteins | sample DeeseametaMP0203_FD_13221 | JGI IMG/M metagenome (IMG submission 13221) | reverse complement strand
CTTAGCAGTGTGAATAACGGATGATTTAGGTGTTAATGTGATTGAACAAAATAGGTCGTTTCCAGATGACTTCGGCTTTGACTATTGTCTTATCCGGCCATGAAGAGGGAGAGGTATTCTTGTATTTAAGGGACTGGTTATGAATACGCTCACTAAATAATGCGTCTTCCCGAGCCTGTTTTGGGTCTTTCCCTCGAAGAATCTCTAGCATCTCTCCAAAAGTCTTGGTTTCACGGCTATCAGCCACTGGCTCTCTCCTTACAACCTCTTTTAAACTTCGTTTTCTAACTAATACGAGTTAGTCATTTTACTCACAAACAATGCCGTCACCGTCCCTGTCATACATAAACTCATAAGCTGGGTGGCTTCTTTTAACAGGGGTAATGCCATGACTTCGAGCTTCAGCACAGGTAATCTTGCCGTTGTTGTTCGTGTCATACCGCTCTAAGGGGTTACTGGCGCCACTAGCAGCTAAGTCCATTTGCTCAGCGTGTGTGTCCTCATAGACCATTTCAAAACTTGAGCAATTACTCATAACCTCTTCAAGGCTAGTTGCCTCTGCTCTATCAATCGTTAAACCATACTTTTTTCTTACAGCAACAACACTATGACTAAACCAACACTTATTTCTTTCCGGTAGCCATTCTCCGCCATCGTAGCCACATTTACCACCAGCACCACATCGATTTACGTTAGGGGCTGCTAGAGTTAGATTTAGAGGGTCTGTAGCAAAAGCAATCCTCACTTCTGGTGTAGCCTTACAAAGGCCCGAATCATGCCCTTCAGAAACACTTACAATATGTTCGATATCTGTTTCGCTATCTGTCTTGAAGTATCTTCCAGTATAGGGGCCGTATACCTTACCCCCCATTGAGCGGACAATCTCATCTTCTACAGACTGGGGATAAGGGTATTGGCTTTTCCTATCGAAGGGGGAGCACCGGTTCTCGGGTGCAACCTCTAATCCTCTCCAGGTCTCAGCATTGCTAGCATCAATCACAAGTAGTGTTACAAACATAATTACAATGGATAATCGCATGGTCTACCTCTGAGGGGCATAGGCTTTATTGACCTTAACCCCATTCGTTGTTTATTTATACTAGGCGGTAATGTCGCGCTTAAGGTGGAATGCTTCAAATGTCTTATTCAAAGCTTCATTGTTCCAACCCACATCTTTTGCAATCGGTGTAAGAGCATCAGCCGAGCTGATGTAATACACTGCACGGACGCCGTTTAGCTGCATATCTTCAGTTAATCTCCTCGCTGAAACTCCTATTGAAGTAATGAACTTAGCAAGCCTTTTTTCCATCACCATGTATGCACCATGCAACCCCATTGAAGAGACTGTGTAGCCAGCAAATAGAATTAACGCGGGAGTAATACCGGTGTTTCTGTAATTTCGGAGTAACGAAAAACGGCTTACTTCACCGTTGCTGCTGTAGTTATTTATTCGAGCCGGGTGGAGTATATGGTCTTCCCCTAAGAGCTTACCAATTGGCAAATCAGCACCCAAGATAATTCTGAACGTACCTATAAATTCACCCTCTGTTCTATCAAACATTAGGTAGTGCCTTGCAAGTTCATCGTGGCGAGTTATTTCTAATCCTGAAGTAGTTTCAGGTTCCCATTTGAATTCTTCACAATAAATTTTGTGACGCAATTCCTTGCATAAATTTATTTGTTCAACAGAATTGGCTTCAATAAAGGCAAATCGCTTTCCTATTTCACATAACAACTGACTGTAATTCTCTTTCACGCTTTTACTCGTTATTTTCGATAGCGGTGGCACCTTGAACTTCTAACAAATAGGGATAACCGATTCGTCTAGTACCAGCCTTAACTTTCCTTACCCCGCCACTGAATGTTGGTGGGCCTTACCAGGTATGCTTCTCTTTACTGGTTTGAATAACGTTGCACATAAGCGCGCTAGTACAAATTGGAGGGAATTTAGCAGGTTGAATTGGTATAAAGCGTGGCATTGAAGGGATAAACCCTACTTTCTATTTTATTTGTAGATATTTCCAGCATCCATTATTTAAAGAGGTAGCGAGTTTTTTTGCATCTTTCTTCAGCTGGAAACATTGCGCATGACTGTTTTGTAAAACGGACAGCGCTTGGTTGCTGTCTTTAACGAAAAATTGTGATGAAGAAAAGGTTCGCTCGGTAGTTACGATCACATTTGTCCACTCAATTCCCTGTACTTCAATCAGTGAGCCAGTTTCAGTATAAAACTTGGGAGGGTTGTCTTTGTTTATAATGAACCACATTGTGATTGTTTCCTATTGTTGGTCCACGCCAATTTTCTGAAAATTTGCCCTCTAATGGCCACAGACAAGACATCATCATGCTCATCCCTAGCAGCTATAGCAGAATCAGCCATCACTACAGAGTGCTCAACGGCCGCTCGCTCTTCATCAGTTTGAATTGCAAATTCTCCGTCAGCTTCGAAACCAATATCTCCATAATGAAAGGGCCTATAAAGTTCATCGTGTTTCAAATATTTATTTTAGAAGTCATGATGAAAGCTTTTATCACTCACTAATTTTGAACGTTTTCCGCATTCTGAAATCGAGAGCAAACGCCCCTATCCCCAGAATTATAAGAAATGGCTCATACTCTCCACCTATTTCACCTCCATTAAACCAATGCAGTAACGCAAGTAATATGATGATCGTATAAGCGAGAAGCGAACCTAAATAAAGACCACAAACAACGCTAGGCTTGGTTTCAATGAGCTTGTCATTAAGAATTCCTAGCAAAACAGGGTATGCAAACAAACCGCTTGCCCAGACCCAATTCACACTTGCTGGGGAATGATATGCATAAGCAAAAAAAACAGCCAAAACAACTACTACGCTAAAACCTGACACGTACATTACTTTGTCTTTGTATTCTTTAAGCTCGTCAAATTCAATCGTGCTAAAAAACATAACCCGTTCCTGTTTTCATTAATAACGTTAGTCTTTGCAAAGATATATAGAAATATTTTTGTCCTATAACTCACACACCTTCCAAATTAGATACTGATTGACCCCATTTGAATAATCCGTTCTGTTGAATATTAACACATCGACTATACTGAGCATGTTAGCTGTAAGCTCCCTTATCTTTGACGATGTTTGCAGCAACAGTACTTTATTTAATGTATGAATAATTGATTGCAGATAATCTTAATCCTCTTACATAGGAAACGATTTAATTGGCTAAGTTTTTTTGTTTTTCTACAGCCATAGAGTCGTTACTAGGAAATGCCCGCTTTGATATATTTTTAGCTGACGTATACCCCATCAACTCCAGTTCACTCAATAACCATCGCTTTCAATAAGCAAAATAACTTTAAAATAGGGTTTACCCCCTTTAACTTTTTATTACTTTTTCTATCTATTTCTAATGTGCATAGTTTTGACTCAATATTATTTTGAATGGATTACTTTACTTATCAATGGTGCTATTAACGTATGAATGGTTTTGTTCACAATAGTATGAGCACGGATGAATAGGCATATCGTAATCTCTATTACTTTTCTCTCTTGACCTAGAGCTATAGGCAGAAAATAAGGCAGATTTTGGGCCAACGAGCCAGTCGTGAAGGTATTTTCGTGTTATATATTGATGAATATTGAATTTCAGGCACGAAAAAACTCCAGCATCTGGATTCTTCGTGAAATAGGTTTTGCGTTAACAGCTATGTTTGCTTTTCATTGCTGCGAGAAATGCTGAATGTTCCGCTGGGGTCGCGGACGCTCCAGGTCTTTTCGGACCGTCATTTCTAACTTTTGTTACTTGAGTCGGAATAAACGTGGCGTACTGTGCCTTTACTAAGGTGGATCTGAGAGCTGTGTACCCCGCCCTCACTTTTTCAGCCATTTTTACCCGCGTAAACACAACTTTTTTAGTGTCTAACTTGAGGCTAACAAAGCCTAATTCAACAAGTGTGTTTATAACTCGCCTCACTGTGCTTCTTGACCATTGCATCATCGTTGACAGATATGGAACACTCAGAGCTAGAGGGGTTTTAACATACTTGTCATTCCATTTAGATTTATTATGCAAAAAACCGTGTAAGACTAACACTTTGTGCAGATGGCGTGATTGATTTCGCTTCCACTTCTCCCCTTTTTTACTGGCTTGCAATGCTGTTACGTAGACTTTAAAGAAAACGTTTTTCAGCGGTCTTTTAGTCAGTTTTTTCGCACCTCTGAGCCCGTAAAGGAGTTCAGCTAATTCTGAAGAGAATTCTTTTGCGAATTCATGAGTCCCAATGGTTAGGTGATGAGATACTTCTTCGATATAACTATATTTCAAGTTATTTGTCTTATTCGCTGGTTTCTCAGCATGCTCGAGGAACTTCTTTTCGACAAGACTGTTGATTGCGGATCTTATTGTATTCGGAGAGTAGCCAAGATTATTACACAGGCTTATTGTCGAACGCTTAAAAAGTTTACCTTTTTGCTCATCGCACGCAAAATACGAAACGAAAGAAAAGACATAAGCCTCTGTTTCACTGAGATGCTCAAAGAGGCCTGTACTCATGAACACAAAATTAGTATTTTTACTCATTTTTTTACCAACAATTTTTAATAAATGCTGATAAAAAACGCTCACGGAGTTGACGCGATCGGTCAATCCGCTAGAATAAAATTGTAACCGGTTCTAAAAGTTACAACCTGAAACCCGTGTAGTGCGCCAACACTCGCGGGTTTTGTCTCTTTAGCGCTTCTTATCTTCCCAACTAAGATCATTCGCTCTTCAATGAGCCGGTTAAAGATTCGATTTAATAACCGATGTATCCTTAACAGATCTAATCTTTATATGAATGTCTCTATAGATCAAGAATGATCCCGAGTTATTTGAGATCTTTATATAGATTCGATCCTATGCTTAGTTATTGATTTACTTTAGTAAACATTCGATCCGAATTTAGATTGGGTTCAATAACTTTTATTTTCAATTTTACTCAGGATATGAAGCGCAGACATATCACGACGAAAGGCAATGACAGAATAGCCATGGTCTTCTGAAAAACCAATATTTATTAGGTAGCCTTGTACTGTTGCTCGACCATACTCAATAATAAGTTCGCCTTTACGTTGCTCTGAAAGAAAGCTAGTTCCAATTTTTTTTGCTATCTTATTTTCAACAGCTGGACTGATCTTTGCGTTATAGGAGGGATCGGAATTAGCCAAAATCATATTAGAAAATTTGCGTTTAAATTCGTTTAAGCTTGATGATGGAGCCACTGATTCTCTTAATTCATTCCAGGAATAGATTTGTTGTGTCTGTCTTCCGGTAATAAGGTGCTCTCTAGCCCAAAGACCAAATAAAATTTCTATTTCATTTTTCGTTGCGAAGACATCACTATCAATAAGCAACATATCGTTGATTGCAACATTATTTTCTATCGCTGCAATAATATTTTGTACTGTAGAACGAGGGAACTGTATTACAGCTGCTTTTTTTTCTACTTTTTTTCCATCTTGGTAAGTAACTACCGCCTCCAATCTAAATAGCTTGTAAAAAAGCTCTATATCTTTTATCGAATCATGTTTTGCGTCATAAAAATCACGCATATCAAAAGTAGTGGCTGAAATTCTTTGTAGTGATTGGATAGCATTGTTTATATACCCGCCCGCGGAAGCTTCTGTCAAAGGAACATCTTTAGCTATAGAAATAAGGGGCTCTAAAGGTAGGGTAAAAGTCTCACCTATAGCGCTTTTCTCCGATATTTTGTTAGTTATATGTGTGATGAGCCAAGTAATAGCTCCCGCGTAGTAGCTCATATCTGGAAGATAAATTAACCTACCCTCTTCCGCTCTTGCTGTTATGCTAATGGGTTTGAGTTTATTTTCATGTTTTATTTTAATGGCAATGTTATTTGCTTTATCTTTGCGGTTGGTTCGCATTGCCTTTACTAAATATCTCACTATCTGCAATTCAATGAAGCGTGTCTTGTCGTCATACCTTTCTATATTTATTGTTTCAACGGTATTCGATGATACTTGCGGATATGAGTTTTCTTCGGCAATCGTTGTAAGGTCAGAAAGCGTTGCACCGCGAGGAACCACTAATTTAAACAGTTTTCCACGTCTTTTTTTTACTGGATCGGTTGTAATGAACTCGCTTTCTACAAGAGCGTCCTTTTCTAAAAGCGTCAAATGATGTCGGATATTAGAAACCTTTCGGTTAATTTCTTTTGATAAATAGTCGAGGCTGACCGTTAGTTCATCAAAACCTTGCGCGGCTATGAAAATATCTGAAGCTACAGTAGCTGATGTTGGTGAAACATTGAGAGAATTGCATAGTCTCATGAATTGCTTAAAATCAAACTCTTTACTAATCGAAACTAAAGGTGCTTTAAATCCATACTTTTCGGAGAGGTCAAATAGTTCACGCACTTTGGAATTCCGCTTTAAAGATTCTATTGATTGGTCATATTCGATCCAAAGGTTATCTGAGTTAACCTACGAAGTCTAATATGTTTGTAGTCTGAGTTTTGAATTAAATGTATTCATGGCTAATTGCTAACAATTTTTATTGTAGAGTTCACCGGTGAACTGGTGAATGGAACTGCGCTGAGACTACCTACATTGTTGGGTTTTTCAGGGGGCAGATTTGTGTAAGATCCATATTTTATTAGTTGACTACTGCAGTTAGCAGATTGCTGAATTCTTGCCCAGTTCACCGGTGAACTTACATTTGCATTCTTACATATTCATTTGGTTTTCAGCTAGATATTGCATATATCCAGTTAGTTTATTAAATTTCTATCGCATGCCGGTAAAGCTTCTTAGACTCTCACAACGCGTATCACTTTGAAAACATTTTAAACATTCGATCCGAGACATTAGCCGCTTTGCATGACAACATAAAACTCCTATTCGTCAGTCAATTAAAGTGGTGAGTTCCAATGGGAGAGTTAGAGGTTTATAACGGATTAAAAGTTTTGTCGAGCTACCATCGCAAAGGAGGTGTGGGTAAAACATTTCTTGCTTCAACAATTGCATATCTTCTTGCTACTGGTGGTCCTGATGGAAAGGGTAAAAAACGACGAGTTCTTGTTCTAGACTACGATTCTCAACAGGATTCATCCAAAGCATTTCTAAAAATGGATGCAATACCTGGTGACGATGAATATGCTGCACCCCTACATCCAGATGTGGAAGAAATCAACGATCCAGATTGGAGTGGGAGAAATACGAGTACTGACATTCTTTTTGACTCGCCAGTTTATGAATATCCGACTGCTTTTGAGAATATAAGTGTGTTGCCTTCGGAAGGGAATGTAGACCGTGTATTAGCGCTTACTTCAGAATCGGATAGATTAGTATCTACAATCACTACTCATATGAGAGAGTGGTTTTCGATAGAGGATATCGCAAACGATTACGATATCGTCATCGTTGATAATCCCCCGAGTAAATCACCTGTATCGGCTGGTATGCTGGGCGCAGCTACACATGTAATAATACCAACTGAGCCTGAATATGATTCGATAGATGGAGTCCCTATGCTACTGAATCGTATAGACCGTATCAACGAGGGAAGGGCTGGGAATCCATTGCAAGTTATTGGAGTTATACCGAACAAAGTTCCCAGTAAATCGCGACTGACACAAAAAGATGAAGTTGCTCTAGCAAAACTTTACGATAAAGACGGGCCGACGGGAATTTATATGAGTCGCTTTTGGTTGCAGCAAAGAAACTGCTATAGGGTTATGGAAAGGCCTTCAGTAGATGAGTCTCATTTTAATTATGTTCATAACCATCATGCAATTGATGAAATGCAAAAGCTTTATGAATTGGTCACAACTAGCTTATGGGGAAGTGAATCGTGAGTGATAGAAAGCCAAGATCGAGAAGAACAGTGCGTAAAACATCACAAGAGGATTTGATTTCTAAATTCGAATCAGGGGCAGGGGTTTCAAAGAAGTCGCAGCAAATGCTTGATGATCTAAAGCAAAGAGATAAATCAAAAGAAAGTGACGTTCACGACGACCCTCTTTTCAAAACTTCATCCGAAATTGATAGAGTGCTTGTTGACTACATTCAACCTCAACCAGATAACCCTAGATATCTTCCCGTAAAGTTTGTAAGAGGCACTGATTCTTCAGATACCAAATTACTCACCAACTGCGTTGTATGCGAAAAAGGTCTCCTAGAAAATAGGCTAGAGAAAAGTAACCCTCGGTATAATAGCGTGCAACGTGAGATAGAGGAGATTAGAGGACTTGCGGAGACTCTCAAGCATAGTGAGCTGGTTCATCCAATTACAGTTTGGCGAAAAAATATGGCCGACTATCCGATTGTATCTGGGCACAGACGTTATTATGCAATTAGGTTTTTATATGGTGGATTAATAAAAGTAAAAGTTAAAATTTATGCAGAGAAGCCAAAAAATCTTAACGTCCTTCGCCATATTGAAAACTTTTCGAGAAACGATTTAGCTTTACCAGATGCTCTCGAAAGTTACTCGAATGCGGTTCTTGAAATTGAGGCGCTTGAAGGCGGTGTTGTTAAAGAGGGAAGAGCAAGTGTAATTCAATCTTACCTTGGTTTAGGAAAGACTAGTTATTATCGCTATGAAAAAATTTATGAGTTTATTGACGATGTAATGCCCTTAGCTAAAGACAATATTGTTGTATCCCTCAAAGCTATTTATGCAGAGATAAAGGCTGCAGAGAAGCATGGTAGGGATGCCGTGATTACCTATTTACGAGAGTTAAAGGAGTCAGGTAAGTTCAAAAAATTTGACACGCCCAAGCCAAAAGTTGGTAGGAAAAAAAGTTTTATTAAGCTACCCCGTATCGAAGTGAATCAAGCCACAGCGGTAGAAAGGCTTCTAAAAGAAGATGTAACCAAGTTAGATATTGGAATAGATTGGTCCAAGGTGGACTATAAAAACCCAGCCGAAGTAGAGTCTATAGTAAAAACAGTTGTTCAAGCATTAGCCAAATAGCGCTCTGGAGATTTTTTAGTTAAGCCTGTACGGCTTACCTAGATTTCGTGGAGATCTCTTATAGTTAGATAAGAGGTGATTTAATATTCATGCTAAAAAAACAGTTTTTCACATTAGTTCCCCGGTGAACTAATGTGAAAATATGGTGTGTAGACCCCTTTAATGCTAGATTTTAGGATAATTGGAAAAGTTTTGTTGAATCTGTCTTTAACCGCAAAGTAACCAAGTTTTAAGGCATAAGAATCAAACTTGGGTTGCAACCGTAGGAGATTAATAACTAGCCGATAGGACTAGAATTCTAGTTTCTCAAAGACGTGCTAAAGATCAGAATAATTTATGAGATTCGATCCAAGTATTTAGTCTTTATAAAACTCTTTCATTTAATAGTTTGTTTAGCTCTTCGAGTTGATAATAAACTTAATGCGGAAAATTATTTATATCGCTGATATTCTGATGTTAGATATTCCAGTTAGGTTAGTAGGCTCACATACTTCTGTCGTCATCACTTATTTAAACTACAAACATTACCTTTTCAATTGCTAGCTCGGTCCCTTACTAAACTCTACTGTTTAAGGTTTCCACCTCTCATAGGGAACCTTCCTATTAGCTATTCTACCATCCAAAAGCAAGACCAATTATTTATGGAAAGTTAAACAATGCTTTGTGACATATGCACTATTTTAGTATCAATATTGCTGACCTTAATTCTTATAAAACTTCACTTTATTCCTGTAGAGCGTCACCTTTCTCCGATAAATGGTCACTATAATCCTGTAGAGCGTCACCTTTCTCCGATAAATGGTCACTATAATCCTGTAGAACGTCACCTGCTCCTATAAAAACTCACTTTAATCCTGCAGAAAGTCACCTGTTCCTGTAAAAGGTCACTTTAATCCTGCAGAAAGTCACCTGTTCCTGTAAAAGGTCACTTTAGTCCTGCAGAAATTCACCTGCTCCTGTAAAAGGTCACTTTAGTCCTGAAGAACGTCATATTGCATCTACAAGTGGAGCCTAACTTCGAAAGGCTCTGTAGCAGGTTTGGAAAAAGAACGCATATGGGCGATTTAGTTACTAAATTGGGTCTTAAAAGTATATTCCCAATAACCCTTGCTTTATATTCATAGTTGACGCAGAGCCGGCCGCATTAAATTAATAGGAAATTCTGTTTATGGAAGAACCAAAAGAAACACTATGGCGATATATGCCCTTTGCCCAGTTAGTAAGAATGCTCCAGACTCAAAAGCTCTGGGTGTCTCATGTTTCCTCGTTCGAGGATAAGCTCGAGGGAACCCTCGATTTTACTCACTGGAAGATTAATCCTGACGTTCGGAAGGATGCAATTGAAAACCTCATAAGTGCATTCAGTAATACATATGTTAGTTGCTGGCATTCCGCTTCTTCAGAAAGTCTCGCAATGTGGCGCCTTTATGGGGGACAAGGCTTTTCTGTTGCCGTGCAAACTGAATGGATGAGGTTAGCGAGAACCATTGAAGGTGTACTCGATTACAAGACGGACTCCATTGGAATTATTGGGGCTGTAAACTATGTTAATCCCTTCGACGGCTCTCCAGTTGAGAAAACCAAACCCAACCCTTTAGTAATTCCTATGGGAGTAAGAAACCTATCGGCGCCATATTACTTCCAGTATCTTATGAGAAAGTCGAGTGCTTTTGCGTACGAGAAAGAATTCAGAGCGGTATTTGACCTCAAAGGCCAAGAGGGCAGGGGGGTTGAAGTACCTTTTAAGCCTGAATACCTCATTACTTGTGTTTATGTTTCCCCTGAAGCAGATGATTGGATGATAGAAACTGTAAAAGAGTTAGTCCACCAGCAGTTCGGGTTAACTCATATCGATGTTAGGCGTTCTGATATTTCTCCTCACTTCCGTGGACACAACGCATAATAATGCTTTTTAGCTCTGAACAGACAATCAATAAATTAGACAGGAGTTACGTTCAAAATGGATTATAGAAATGCTTCAGACGAACAGCTTGTAAGAATGATTGGCGGTGGCGCTATGCCAGGGTCAATGGCCTTTGAAGGATGCCAAGCTGAACTTAATAGGAGGCTGGCTGAAAATTGGTTAGTGTTGCAACTAAAGCCTTATGGATATCAGGCATTTCTGCCTTTGCTGCACTCTGTTCCGCAGTCACATCAATATTTCAGTTACTAGGTTAGTTTATGTTTGAGAATGCAGTAAAGGTTATAAATTTCGTAAATTGGAGTTTGGTCGTTGCCATGATTGCGGTTGGAATAAGCTCCTGGCAAATGTGGGTACAGCGAAAGCATAACCGTGTTTCAGTAACGCCACATCTGTCTGAGCATACTCGTACAAGTGTGAATAATGGTGTGATTTCGCTTCAATTTAATATAGCTAATAATGGAATTGGGCCGGCCTTTATCAATTCATTTACGGTTCTCCATAACGGGAAGAAAGTCGATAAGGATACCGATGTCCCTCAACTAGTAGCGGGACGCGCTAAAGTGAACATTCTCCATAGTTCGACGCACTGGCTTGCTAAAGGAGCATCCTTGGCTGTAAACGAAAGGCTTACTCTATTTTCTCTGGATGTAGGGCAGGGAAGAGAATATCTCAAACAGGAGCTTGAGACGGCATTTAATGAATATGATTTAGTGATGGAATATTCAAACGCCTATAAAGAACACTTTGTTTTTGATACTAGAGAAGATTAAAACAGCAGTGAAACGGGTTAAATAAGCTTTAGAAGGCTCAAAGGAGATGGCCATACTATATCCATTTTGTTCGAGGCCTTACTTCTTAATGTTACTAGCTTACTCTGACCAATACTTTTTTTTGAGGTGTAACTTAAGAAGAAAAAATATTAATTGGCGACAGGCAAAACCGGCTACTACAAATAAGGCAACGCCTATCATCGCCTTGCCTTTAAATAACAGGCCAAACAACGCCGCTCCCAAGACCCCAATAAAAATTATGTTAGCTAGCATGCCTAGAGGGTGGGCATTGCTAGCTGTAGCGACCTGACTTCTTATCCTGTCTGAACCGATTTTATCCGAACTTCCTGGCCCACAATCATTGATTTTACCCTATGAGGCTGGCTCACTTTA
>JGI12218J13221_1000122_pt1 | contig 12231 bp, 9 predicted proteins | sample DeeseametaMP0203_FD_13221 | JGI IMG/M metagenome (IMG submission 13221) | reverse complement strand
TTCAACCAGAGTTTACCGAGGTCATGATCCAAAATGACTCAGACTGGCTTGTAAAACTAAAGCAAGTCAGCTGGCACATTGCAGGTATAGCAGTGCTGTGTGACTGGATAGGCTCAGATCAAGCCGACTTTCCTTATGTTTCAGACGAAATGCCGTTAGACATTTATTGGCAAACGGCCAAAAAGCAAGCCAAGAGGGCACTTGAAAGCAAGCAACTCATTCGGTCATTCAACGTTGCGCCATTCCTTTCGGTTGAGAATAGCTTTGGCTTTAGTCCAACACCTTTACAGAGTTGGGCTGAGAAAGTAGAGATCACAGATACTCCACAGCTATTCATACTCGAAGACGTGACAGGGGCGGGTAAAACAGAAGCAGCGCTCACATTAGCTCACCGGCTTATGGAAAAAGGTGTGGCGAGCGGCTTCTATTTTGGGTTACCCACAATGGCTACGTCCAATGCTATGTATAAACGGGTGACCGAACATTACCTTAGTATGTATGAATCAGTGGCAAAAAAGCCCAGTATTGTGTTGGCTCATGGCGCTCGAGAGATGAACCCGCTCTTTCAGCAAACGGTTATTACCTCAGGCAAAGATAACTCTGATTACAACGCAGAAGACAAAACCGCACTCGCAGAATGTCATAGATGGCTAGCCGACTCTCGAAAAAAAGCGCTGCTTGCGCCGGTAGGTGTCGGCACTATCGATCAGGCACTACTGGCGGTGCTACCCAAAAGACATCAATCACTAAGGCTTTTAGGGTTACACAATAAGGTGCTGGTTTTCGATGAGGTCCATGCAGCAGACGAATACATGTTTGAACTGCTGGAAGGATTACTAAAACTGCATTTACATCAAGGCGGTAGCGTTATTTTATTAACGGCCACATTACCCCTCAAACAGCGTAAGAAGCTGGTAGAAATATGGCAAGTGGCAACAGGGAGCGAAGTGATCTTACCCAAGAAAACCAGTTTCTCTGATTTTCCTCTTGCCACTCACGTTGCGCCCGGAACAAAAAATCCAGTTCAAGAACATACGATGCCAAGTCGGGAAGCAGTGAGTAGAGCTGTAACGGTGACCTTTCTCCATGATGAAGCGAGTTGTATTGAGCGCATTATCAACACCATAGAAAGTGGAGTCTGCGTAGTTTGGGTGCGAAATTCTGTTGATGATGCTTTAGCAGCATATTCAACTTTATCTACTCAAATGAGTAACCCCGATGATTGTATTTTATTTCATAGCCGGTTCACCCTAAATGATAGAAATCTTATCGAAGCAAAAGTTTTAAATGTATTCGGAAAGCACGCTGATGCAGGCTCTCGAGCCGGTAAGGTCCTAATAGCGACTCAGGTTTTTCAGGAAAGTTTGGATGCGGACTGTGATCTAATGATTTCTGATATTTGCCCAATTGATGATTTGATTCAGCGAGCCGGACGATTGCACCGGCATTCCCGAGATAAGCAGGGTAAGTTTACACCGGGTAAACCAGATCAGCGGGGTCAACCCGAATTAATTGTGCATGCACCACATTGGTCCGATAAGCCGGGTGAAGACTGGGTAAGACAAGACTTCAGAAATACCAGCTATGTATACCCATCGGCCGGCAGACTATGGCTGGGAATGAGAGAGTTGCTGAAATTAGGCACCATGCGCATGCCCGAGAATGCCAGACAGTTAATCGAAGCGGTGTATAGCGATGAAGGGAGAGAGCAAATTCCGGCCAGCTTAATTGCCCAGGAGCAAAGGGTTATGGGCGATGAAAGAGCGAGAGAAAATCAGGCATTTGCCAGAAAGCTCAACTGGGAAACGGGATATCAAATAACAAACCGTGGGCGCTGGGAAGAAGATGAGGTTGAAATTAATACCCGGCTCAGTGAGCGGGAAGAAGTGCAGATTGTGCTATTAAAAGTAGATGCGCAGGAACGGTTAACTTTTTGGTGCGAGCATAAACAGCATGCAATACAGTTAAGTACGCTGAAACTCGCAAAAAATAAGTACGCAGACAATTTAAGCCCAGTGCCGGAAAAATATCAGGAGCAATTGGATAAATTGATCGCGAAATACCCAGTGCTTAAATTCAAACAATGTTGGATACCAGAACAGGATGAACGCTTTGGTTACTCTCCAGTCTCTGGTTTTTATCAAAAAATCATCAAGGAAGAGTTATGAACCTACTCAAAGAGCCTTGGCTGTTGTTTAACGTGCAACAACCAGATGGAAGCATCGCTGAAAAAACGTTGCCGATAACCGCCATTGCAAAACCAGAAGTCATCGACTTTGCACTACCAAGGGCTGATTTTCAGGGCGCAGCCTATCAGTTTGCGATTGGGCTATTGCAAACCTGTTTCGCGCCTGATGATGAGTTCGAATGGGAAGATAACTATCTTGAACCACCAACAGAAGATGCCCTTCGGCCAGCTTTTTCCAAAGCAGAACATGCATTCAATGCCACAGGTGATGGCCCGCTTTTCATGCAAGACTTTGATAGTTTGGATGAGGCAAAGCCAACCTCAGTTTCGGGGTTACTCATCGAAGCGCCAGGTGGAAATGGCTTAAAGCTGAATACCGATCACTTTGTTAAAAGAGGGATTGGTGAAGTTATGTCTTTGCCTATGGCGGTTTTGGCGCTTTTTACTCTCCAGATAAATGCTCCTGCTGGTGGGCAGGGACATCGTACCGGACTTCGTGGTGGTGGCCCGCTTACTACCTTGGTAATGCCACAAAATGAAAACTCCCCGCTCTGGCAAAAACTGTGGTTAAACGTTGCGCCTAATGATGAACGTTACTCCGCCCCAGATTTACACAGTGACACTGTGTTCCCATGGTTAGGTAAAACTCGAGTCAGTGCAAAGAAGGGGAGCGAAACTTATCAGAAAGATGTGCACCCGCTACATATGTTCTGGTCGATGCCAAGACGCATAAGACTGATAGTCGAAGATGTTGCTGGCGAATGCAGTCTTACCGGAAAGTCTTGTAGCCAGCTGGTGAAACTCTATAAGACTCAGAATTATGGTGCCAATTATGCTGGCTCGTGGTCACACCCCCTTACACCGTATAAGCGTGACTTAAAAAAGCCGGACCAGGAAGATTTGTCTATAAAAGGTCAACCTGGCGGCATTACCTATAAGATCTGGGACGTACTCACACTGACGGGCTCACCCGATGGCGGCAAAACCCAGCAGATGTGTGCAAGTGTAGTTCGTTCTTTTAATCATCTGGTCAACGATGACATTTTAGAGGATGTAACGGCACAAGCCAGACTATGGGTTTTTGGCTACGACATGGACAACATGAAAGCACGTGGTTGGTACTCAGAAACCATGCCGCTTTTTCAGGTTCCATCGGCTAAGCAACAACACATTCTTGACTACATTAAACAACTTCAGACTATCGCTAATGATGCCCTTTGGCATTGTCGCAGCCAGATAAAATCGGCGTGGTTTGATAAACCCGGTGATGCAAAAGGGGATTTTAGTTTTATTGAAACCGCCTTTTGGCAACAAACTCAATCTGCGTTCTTCGCGGCCGTGCAGCAGTTGATGAGTAGTGATTCCCTGTACTTAACCTCAATGGAAGCAAAACAGTGGCTGTCCACTCTTAGGAATGTTGCGTTGTCTTTATTCGATGAATATGCGCTATCTGAACTGGGTTCTGAACGCACTATGGAGAAGCGAATTGGAGCAAGAAAAAACCTGTTAAAAGGGCTGTATTCAAAATCATTCAAAAAATTTGAAACGGAGCACCAAATTGAGCCGAATAAGGAGGCCAACTAATGAATAAAGAGCTACTTCAACGCGGGGTATCAACGGCACTTCGCTGGTGGAAATCTATGTATGCTAGCGCGAGTGAATTGAAAAAAGAGGGGATCCAGGCTGCTCCCACTGCATGGAAAGCCGAATTAAAAAGAGCTGAATCTATTGATGCGGTGTTGCTCTCACAAGGATTCAGAGCGCTTTGGTTATCGTTAAGTAGTGATATAACTGAAGGCAGTGACAAGCAAGTTAGCGAAAACATGCTTTGTTGGGCAGCGGTTGCCGGCGCTCTTGTTTCTGTGTCAGACAACCATACTGAAAGCTTTGCTAAATTAGCCGGGAGAAAGGGCGATGGGGATAAACCTGTGGTGAGTGAATTGCGTTTCGCTCAATTGCAACAGGCGCAAGCGCCAGAAGAGTTTTTACGTCGAATTAGGCGAATTTTAAAACAACTAAAAGGCAAAGCATCAGTAACGCAGTTAGCCAAAGATACCTGTTGTTGGTACCAGGAACTAACGTCAAATTATCCCCGAGAAGCTGACAAACGCATTGCGGTACGTTGGGCAATGGATTACTACCAGGCAAATTAAACATATACGCCTAAACAACTATTTTATGAAAAAAGGATTAATCAAATGAGCAAATTTATTCAACTTCACTTACTGACTTCATACGCACCCTCAAACTTAAACCGTGACGATCTCGGACGACCCAAAACAGCTAAAATGGGCGGGTTTGATCGATTACGTGTGAGCTCACAAAGTTTAAAGAGAAACTGGCGCGTTTCTGAGTTATTTGAAGAAGCCATGTCCGGTGAAATAGGCGTTCGCACCAAAAAGCTCGGTGAAGAGGTATTTAACATCATGATTGCTGGCGGCGTAAAAGAGAAGCAAGCAACGACCTGGGCTTCAGCTATTGCCGGAGTTTTTGGCAAAGTTAAAAAAGACAAGCCTTTAGAAATTGAGCAACTTGCACATATCAGTACAGCTGAAAAACTAGCTGTTTTGGCACTGGCAGAGCTACTTTGCAATGAACAGCGAGATCCAAGCTCTGAAGAATTGAAATTGTTAAAAGCAGACCGGACGTCTGTCGACATCGCCCTATTCGGCAGAATGTTGGCATCCAGCCCTGAGTTTAATGTCGAAGCGGCGTGTCAGGTTGCCCATTCAATCAGCGTTCATAAAGTGCTGGTAGAAGATGATTATTTTACCGCCGTTGACGATTTGAACGATGGTAAAACAGATGCTGGCTCAGCCCACATTGGTGAAGCAAACTTTGCGGCGGCGTTGTTTTATAGCTACATCTGCATTAACAAATCTCAACTAGTCGAAAACCTTGGTGGTAACGAAGCCTTGGCCGACAACGCCATAAAAGCATTGACCGAAGCTGCGGTAAAAGTCTCTCCCAAAGGCAAGCAAAACAGTTTCGCATCACGCGCGTATGCCAGTTATGTCATGGCTGAAGTTGGTGAACAACAACCACGGTCATTGTCAGTAGCATATCTTAGGCCGGTTCATGACGACGATATGGCTGATGCGGCGATTACTGCAATAGAAAAACAAGCGGCGAATTTTGATGCGGTTTACGGCAAGTGTGCGGATGCGCGTTACACAATTAACGCTGTGAAAGGTGAAGGTACGTTAAACGAACTATTAGATTTCGTTGCAAAGTAATTGGAGCGTAACAATGAAAGAATATTTAGTCTTTCGGCTCTACGGTCCAATGGCGAGTTGGGGCGTGCCAGCAGTGGGAGGAGATAGAGCCACGGCCATTGCTCCCACGCGTTCAGCATTATTAGGCTTGCTCGGTGCTGCATTGGGAATTACCACAGATAATGCTGAAAAACTCGAAGCGCTACAGCAAAGTGTTTCGTTTGGCGTGAAGCAATGTGTACCCAGCTCCATATTGCGAGATTATCATACCGCCCAGGTGCCGTCAGAAAAAAGAGGCGTGACCCATTTAACTCGTAAAAGCGAGCTAAGTGAAGCAAAATTAAATACGGTATTATCCAGCCGGGATTACCGCTGTGATGGGGTTTGGGTAGTGGCTGTTTGGTTAAGGGCTAACCCCCAAGTAGCTCTTTCAGCCATAAAGGCCGCGTTGGAAAAACCAGTATTTCCCCTCTACTTAGGGCGTAAATCTTGTCCTCTTAGTTTACCTCTTTCACCAAAGACTATTGAAACTGAGACGTTGCAGCAAGCCTTAGATACCGATTTTCCCCCCGTTGTTTCAGAACAATCAGACAAATATTGGTTTGGTGCTAACGGCTTCGTAACTTATTTTTGGGAGGGCAATGCGACGGAATTCGACGATGAACTCACCCAGTCTTACCAACCTTGGGATGAGCCTGTGCATCGTGGACGCTGGCAGTTTAAAAAGCGAACTATGCATCAATTAACATTGCGGGAGGCTAAATAATGTTTTTATCAAAAGTCACAATGGTATCGAGCCCGCAAACAGCCCAAGAATTAGCAAAGCTTCAACGCAACGGAGTTTACGCATCACACCAGTTAATATGGCAGTTATTTTCAAATGTTACAGAAAGATCTTTTCTGTATCGGGAAGAAATGGGTATAACGGGCATGCCGGAATTTTATGTTTTATCCAAAACTGAACCGCAAGCAAGCCTACCTATCTTTTCGTGTGTAACCAAAGTATTTGAGCCTAAATTAAAAAAAGGGCAACGGCTGTCATTCAAGCTGAGAGTTAATCCTACCGTTTGTGTAAAAGGTGAGGATGGAAAGCAGCGCCGCCATGATGTGATGATGCAGGCGAAGTATAACGTTAAAGACGAATTACCGGATGCACAAACGCTCAAGATGCATATGGAACAGGCTGCGATTAATTGGTTAAATAACGAGAAAAGGTTGGATGAATGGGGGATTACTCTGGATTTCCAACCGTCCATTGATGGCTATACCCAGCACAAGGTTCAGAAAAAACGTCATCAGATACAGTTTTCAAGCGTTGATTATCAGGGCATGTTAACAGTTCAAGACCCACTAAAATTCATTAATCAATACGCCAAGGGATTTGGCAGAGCCAAAGGAATGGGCTGCGGATTAATGATGATTAAACGAGCGTAAAAAACTAAACAGGGACGTTTATGAAACCCAAACTGCAAGCTCTTGAACAAACAATCGGAACCATGACCCAGGAAGGCGTGGAGTATATTTGTATTACAGATATTGCCCGGTTCAAAAATAAAGACCGAACCGGTGTGATAATCGGTAATTGGTTGCGGAACAGAAATACCATCGAGTTTTTAGGTATTTGGGAGCAACTCAATAAATCTCTTTTTAAAGTCATCCAATTCGATGACTTTAAAAAAGAAGGAGGGTTGAATAGTTTCACACTAACGCCCAAACAGTGGATAGAGAAAACCAATGCGATTGGACTCATTTCAAAGGCCGGTCGCTATGGAGGTACCTACGCACAAAAAGATATTGCTTTTGAGTTTGCCAGCTGGATTTCTGTTGAGTTTAAACTCTATTTGATTAAAGAGTTCCAACGTTTAAAAGAACAAGAGTTCGAACAACTTGGCTGGGATATTCGACGTAATCTCGCAAAAGTGAATTACCTGATCCATACCGATGCGGTAAAAGAGCACCTCATTCCGGAAACGCTAAATAACCAACAAATAGCCTGTGTATACGCCACCGAAGCAGATCTGCTAAATGTTGCACTTTTTGGTGTTACGGCTAAGCAATGGCGCGATAAAAACCCTCAGCTCAGCGGCAATATGCGCGATCACGCCAACATTCATCAACTTGTTTGTTCAGCTAATATGGAATCCATGAATGCCTATTTTATTCAGCAGGGCATTAAGCAATCAGAGAGGATTGTAAAACTGAACCAATTAGCCATTCAGCAAATGCAGGTCCTGATTGCAGCAAATACCTCCAAAAATCCATTATTAAAGGAGTAAATATGGCATTTATTCCACTTAAACCTATTCCTATTAAAGATCGCAATTCTATGATTTTCGTTGGGATGGGGCGAATCGACGTCAAAGATGGTGCGTTTGTGGTAATCGATGAGGTCAATGGCGAGCGCATGCACATTCCCGTGGGTTCGGTTGTATGCATAATGCTTGAGCCTGGCACTCGGGTATCTCATGCTGCGATAAAACTGGCAGCGCAAGTTGGTACTCTGTTAATTTGGGTCGGTGAAGCTGGGGTGAGGCTGTATGCCGCAGGTCAACCCGGTGGCGCACGGTCAGACAAATTGTTGTATCAAGCCAAACTGGCACTTGATGAGAACTTGCGATTGAAAGTGGTTCGTAAAATGTTTGAGCTACGATTTGGAGAACCTGCCCCAGAAAGACGAAGTGTAGATCAACTGCGCGGTATTGAAGGAGCACGCGTGCGTAAAACCTATGAACTGCTTGCTAAGCAGTATAGTGTTGAATGGCGAGGCCGAAAGTACGACCCCAAAGATTGGGATAAAGGCGATGTCGTTAATCAATGCATTAGCGCAGCCACGTCTTGTTTATATGGCGTAACCGAAGCAGCAATATTAGCCGCAGGGTACGCCCCTGCGATTGGGTTTATTCATTCAGGTAAGCCATTGTCATTCGTTTATGACATGGCTGATATAGTAAAATTCGAATCCGTAGTACCAGAAGCATTCAAAATAGCCTCGAAACGGCCTCGCAGTCCTGATAGAGAAGTGCGCGTTGCTTGCCGCAATATTTTCCGAGAAACCAAACTATTAAACCGCCTTATTCCTTTAATTGAAGACGTCTTGAGTGCTGGAGAGATAACTCCTCCTGAGCCCCCTAGGGATAGTCAACCACCGGTTATACCAGAGCCTAAGAATATCGGAAACGAAGGGCACAGAACGGGATAAGTATAATGACAATGTTAACTGTGGTGACAGAAGCTGTGCCCCCTAGATTGAGAGGACGGCTTGCTGTTTGGTTATTAGAAGTTAGAGCTGGTGTATACGTTGGGAATGTTTCAAGGCGAGTTCGCGAAATGATTTGGTATCAGATAACCGAGTTGGCTGATGAAGGAAATGCAGTAATGGCATGGGCAACCAATAATGAATCTGGCTTTGAATTTCAGACTTTCGGTGAAAATAGACGAGAACCTATTGACGTTGATGGACTAAGATTGGTCCGATTTTTACCTATTGATTCTGACCAAAATTCATAATTCTGTTCTTTAAAAAGTTGGTAGAATTTTAACTTTTATTTTTTCTTTTATAGATCAACTGTCTATAATTAGAGTGTTCCCCGTGCCCACGGGGATGAACCGATACATGAAGCTAAAGAAAGAGCACATGATTAGTGTTCCCCGTGCCCACGGGGATGAACCGTCTGAGGCGGTATAGTTAACCAACAAACAAGAGTGTTCCCCGTGCCCACGGGGATGAACCAGGTGCATAACCTCTGCTATGTTTGGCGATGCTGTGTTCCCCGTGCCCACGGGGATGAACCGGAAATACCCGTAATAGTCTGTTGCAACTATGAGTGTTCCCCGTGCCCACGGGGATGAACCGCCCTGGACGCATACGACGAGCACATAAAACAAGTGTTCCCCGTGCCCACGGGGATGAACCGAAAGAGGCAATCGGATAGACCCTAACAGGTTTGTGTTCCCCGTGCCCACGGGGATGAACCGAACACTGTCACTTTGGGTAAACCCTGATGATAGTGTTCCCCGTGCCCACGGGGATGAACCGCAAGAGGCTATTTTAACAATCAAAGACAAGTGGTGTTCCCCGTGCCCACGGGGATGAACCGTAAGTCATCATTTGCTATTTCATCGCCATCGAGTGTTCCCCGTGCCCACGGGGATGAACCGGGTCTTGAAGAAACTCATCCCAACGACCATTAGTGTTCCCCGTGCCCACGGGGATGAACCGAGCCTATGACGATGTAATGACCGAGTTAGATTGTGTTCCCCGTGCCCACGGGGATGAACCGCATATTCTTGAAACCAAGAAGGCCATTAAATCGTGTTCCCCGTGCCCACGGGGATGAACCGCATTGTCAGCTGGTGAGTTACAGACCTTCATCGTGTTCCCCGTGCCCACGGGGATGAACCGCCTGATAACGAGCCTATGAGAAGGGCTGCTTAGTGTTCCCCGTGCCCACGGGGATGAACCGCTTCTATCTTCCATTGGGCAAGTGCCTATTTCGTGTTCCCCGTGCCCACGGGGATGAACCGCGTCTGCAATCGACTGATTGATTTAGGCTCAGGTGTTCCCCGTGCCCACGGGGATGAACCGGGTTGCCGATTCCACTCTAGTAAATGAGGCCCGTGTTCCCCGTGCCCACGGGGATGAACCGTGATATAGCAATCCTGTTTGTATGAATCCGTAGTGTTCCCCGTGCCCACGGGGATGAACCGAGCTAGAAAAAGAAATGAAAGAGAAGCTAGAAGTGTTCCCCGTGCCCACGGGGATGAACCGTGAGGTGTCAACTTGAAGGTGAGTGCACAGCGGTGTTCCCCGTGCCCACGGGGATGAACCGTATTCCCGCTTTGTTAAGCCGTATTCAGGTGCGTGTTCCCCGTGCCCACGGGGATGAACCGTCTAAAGATGCGGAACTGGCTGAGACATTATTGTGTTCCCCGTGCCCACGGGGATGAACCGTCAATTACTGACATTTGGTGGCATAGATGCAGGTGTTCCCCGTGCCCACGGGGATGAACCGTTTTTCAACCAATGTTTTATTTAGAATGTCGTAGTGTTCCCCGTGCCCACGGGGATGAACCGCTTTTGAAAATGTTGGTGCGGCGATAGCTCGCGTGTTCCCCGTGCCCACGGGGATGAACCGGGTTGATTACATCAATAGGCACATCAACGTTGGTGTTCCCCGTGCCCACGGGGATGAACCGAGCACCCATTTCAATTAACCCGGCTCCCGGTAGTGTTCCCCGTGCCCACGGGGATGAACCGGTCTACCGCCTAAAACAATTAGCCAGTTAGCGGTGTTCCCCGTGCCCACGGGGATGAACCGCCAATGAGCCAAAAGAAGAAGTTCAGCAAGAAGTGTTCCCCGTGCCCACGGGGATGAACCGGCTTTGTATTGACCCATAAAAGCCCGCCAGTAGTGTTCCCCGTGCCCACGGGGATGAACCGCCATATGGCTAATGACGCTTTACTAAAATTAGGTGTTCCCCGTGCCCACGGGGATGAACCGCAACATTGCGTAACGTCATTGGCCAGCTAGAGGTGTTCCCCGTGCCCACGGGGATGAACCGCAGACACACCGCAAACAGAAACAACCAACAACGTGTTCCCCGTGCCCACGGGGATGAACCGCGCATTTCAGTGCCGGCGATCATGTTTTCAGTGTGTTCCCCGTGCCCACGGGGATGAACCGATGCGCTGATTCAATTAGCGGATGATATTCAAGTGTTCCCCGTGCCCACGGGGATGAACCGCGAGCCCTTCACCTGAGTTTTGATAGTAATTGGTGTTCCCCGTGCCCACGGGGATGAACCGGGCGTTGTGTCCTTTTGGATAAATGATACGTCGTGTTCCCCGTGCCCACGGGGATGAACCGTTCAAACTATGACGTTGCTTATTTAACAATGGGTGTTCCCCGTGCCCACGGGGATGAACCGCAACAATTAGAGCAACAGCAACAGGCGAGCCAGTGTTCCCCGTGCCCACGGGGATGAACCGGCTAAATAGATCAAACCACTGTGAAACAATAGGTGTTCCCCGTGCCCACGGGGATGAACCGTAGAAATGATTACACAAGAAGAAATTTCAATTGTGTTCCCCGTGCCCACGGGGATGAACCGAATAGGGTTTATGCGTGGCGCTAAAGAGCAAAGTGTTCCCCGTGCCCACGGGGATGAACCGTGCTTCAACAATTGCTGAATCGTTAAATGTATGTGTTCCCCGTGCCCACGGGGATGAACCGATTTACAATGCCCAGAGGGTCAATCTCCCGACGTGTTCCCCGTGCCCACGGGGATGAACCGGATATGACGGTGAATTACAGGGAGACCATAAAGTGTTCCCCGTGCCCACGGGGATGAACCGCACAAGCGCGAGTTTTACGCGCAGTGCATCAAGTGTTCCCCGTGCCCACGGGGATGAACCACCTTCACTGTTCGAAAAAGCACTAAACAAGAGGGTCATATTTTGTCTCTGATTGCGTATAAATATTTGGTATATTCGCACTGCTTTATTCACAAAATGTGGTTGCAGAACTAGTCCTCTGGTGAGATTGGCGACTACAACTCCGAATACTAACGATGCAAAACAATGGGGAGCTGTTCATCTAATGACCGAATCACAGACAGCCCCCCGATGCCCACTTCCCCTAAACTAAGACTGATTAAACTAACGATGCCAAGAACTTTGTAAAAGGCACAATATCTTGTTTAACGCTGGCTGTTTCCAACGCTTGCATATATTCATCTCGTCGTTCGACGGGTACAATTGTCCAGGGATAGCCACCCGATGCCATCATTAAATTCATAACAAATCTTCCCATTCTGCCATTGCCATCA
>JGI12218J13221_1000120_pt1 | contig 12349 bp, 10 predicted proteins | sample DeeseametaMP0203_FD_13221 | JGI IMG/M metagenome (IMG submission 13221) | reverse complement strand
AACTTTGCAAGCTCCAAAAACGGATTAAAATCGCCTGTGGGCGATTTTAAACGTTTTTGTGAGCCAACAAGCGCAGCGCGTTAGCCCCTGCCAAAAATAGCGTAAAAAATTCACACCTGTGCAATTCCGCCCCCGCTAGGTACAACTTCGCTTTGCTCGTATAACCTAGCGTGGGCAGTACTTTACATGATTTAGCGCATGAAATTACACGCAATACGTGAAATTTGATAATTTCAAAATAATTCTGTAATATCAAAGATTCTTAAAAAGTCTATTGCAACTTCGATGCAATCCAGCAGCCCTACAAGGCATTCCAAACACTGGTTAAATAGTTTGCGTATCATGCGGTATCCCTACCACCATTATTGGTTAGTCATGAGAGTCTTTGGTCCATTGAACAATGGACTATTAGAAACAAAACGCTAATGGCGTAAAACGTAGTAAATCAAATAAGTAAGTAAGACGCTAATGGCGTAAACCAAAGGGTGAGAACGGTCAACACCTTGCTTATTACAACTAAGCAAAACAAAGGCGAAGAGGCATTAAGTTGTCGCTGAGTTACACATAAGTGTTTCCAGTAAATCTTACAGAAATGAGGCTTAAGTTTTGACAGATTTTGATCCGGTAGCTGAAGTTGAAGCATTAAAAGCCCAAACGAAAACGATTAGAAAACGTAGCTACACACAGCGTAAAAGTCGCTTAGATAAATTCCATACTGAGTTAGTTGCCATGCACAAACACGGCGCAACAATCGCAGAGTTAACACGCTGGCTTAGAAAAAAGAAAGCTATCAAAGTAGCAGAGTCAACGGTTAACCGCTGGCTAAAAAATCATGGCTAGGTATTTCGTCAAATCACCAGAGCAACAAGCTCTCTCAGTAGGGAAAGCGCTACAAAAATCTGATGCAATAGATTCAGTCCGTACCTTATTAAATTACACAGAACGATTAGAGCAAGTAGCTAAAAACATGCCTGAATTTGGTTTGAAAGGTGAGATTAGAGATCTAACACCTGAAACCGCCACTCAATACCTAGAGGCAAGAGGCCAGGATATCGGGCAAAAAACGCTTGATATGGAACGTCAGGCAATTCAGTCGATGCTTACTCATGTAACAGGCAAGCTTGAACAAGGTGAACGACTTCCTGTTATCAAATCAGAACACGAACAAGCACTTTCAAGCCGTGCTTACACGGCAGAGCAAGTAAAGCTTATTGCTGAGTCGCAGACCGAAAAACACGCCTTATCCACTCAACTCGCTTATGCAGCAGGGTTAAGAGCTCATGAGTTACACACGCTATCACGCGCATCTGAAAAACAAGCAAGTGAAAGACCTGCATTGGATAGTAAATTTCAAGGTAGAGAAGGCGTAATTTATACCGTTACCGGTAAAGGCGGATTGACTCGCGAAGTTCTTATCCCTAATAAATTGGCCGACAAACTCGAAGAACGTAAGCTTGATATACCACAAAAAGTTACAGATCGCGGTGTTCATTACGAACAGAAATACGATATAGGTGCTGGTCAAAAGTGGTCTAATTCATATACACAAGCCTCAAATCGTGCACTTAGTTGGTCTGAGGGGGCGCATGGTTTACGCCATAGTTACGCTCAAGAAAGGATGAACGAGTTACAAAATGAAGGTTACTTTCGCGATACAGCTCTTGAAACTGTAAGCCAAGAACTTGGCCATTTCCGCCCTGAAATTACAGAGGTCTATTTACGATGAAAACAACTTATATCGTATTTTTAGTGATTATAACAGCAGGTTTAGGGCTTTGGTATTCAATCGATGTACTCAGTAATACAACAATTTTAATCGAAGAGAATGGTGAACTTTATAGGGACAGTTACACCACTGCAGAACGATTTTTTGCTTTATGGCCTGTAAGTATCATTGGTGGGCTCATTTTAGCGATAATCATAGCCATTGGAGTTCTTTTCACGTTTGAAGTTAGCCAAAACGCAGAAATTAAAGAACGAAAAGTTAAACTTGAGAAAAGAATATTACATTACGAACAATTAAGTAATCAATGCATATCAGATGTAGAAAATGCAAACAAACGAGCAAATGAAGCTCTAGAAAAAGCTCGCACCCAAGCTGAACTTGAAGTGGAGCAAGAAAGGAATGAAATTGAAACTGAAAGAGTACTTATTTCAGAAACTAAAGAGGAGCTAAGCCAGTTTTATTATAGGATGCGGAGTAGAACAAGAAAGATTGAGGAAACGCTAGTTGAAAACAACGAATTGATAAAACACTATAAGCAAGAAGTCAAAATTGCAAAACAAAGAGCAAGAAATCACGGAAGTACACTGAGTAGAACAAGACGTTTTATAGAAAAACTAAAAACTGATCCTGAACATCTAAACTCATTCATCGAGGAAAACTACAAGGCGTAGACCAAGAACATATTTAATCTTTGAATTTAAAACCATGTAGCAAATATAAACCTCCAAACAAAACAAAAAGTGTTAGAGCAACGACAATTAGACACAAAGTTTGAACTTCGTTCATTAGAAAAGCCTCAGTAAATCAAAAACCTATAAAGTATCAAAAAATCCCAAAAAGGGCTATTATCTGATAGGGCTTGTTTTGGATCACTACAATCATTGCTTTAGATAAAGGCTATTATCTGATAGGGCTTATTCGATCACTCAAGACACTCAGCTAAAAACTCTACGTTACTCAAAAATAATCACCTCTCTGTAATATGTAAGCAAACCCAAAAAGGCTATTATCTGATAGGGCTTATTCGATCACTCAAGACACTCAGCTAAAAACTCTACGTTACTCAAAAATAACCACCTCTCTGTAATATGTAAGCAAACCCAAAAAGGGCTATTATCTGATAGGGCTTTGTTTGGATCACTTCGATGCCTGTTTCAGATACCGGCTGACTGATGCTGAGCCTATACCAAGATCCTCAGCTATATCACGGTTTGAATAGCCTTCGATTTTAAGTTTAACTACACTCTCTATCAAATCAGTTTTACTCAATTGACTGTTAGACGGTCGACCACCGCCTTTCGATATTTTACCTCCAATTTTACCGCCTTTGGCTCCCTGTTTAGCTTGCCACTCACTAAAGCCGGCTGCACTAAAGTTCTTGTGCGTCCATCGCGCTATGCTCTTAGCAGTAGCTTTAATTTCACTCTGCGGTAATGGTTCTTTGAACGTTTTCTTATTGTAACCCTCAGCCCTGGTTAAACACGCTTCAAACCAACGGTCGTACTCCGGCCACCCCTGCCTAATCGCTTTGTAAGCCCACGTACTGAGATAATCAAATAAGTTACAGTTACGCCCTAACCCGTAGTCAGGAAGTCGTTTGCGGCCACTGTAGGCGCTCAAATCGACATAATCAGCGAGCCAATCCAAGTTATATAAGCACGGCTCCCATGTAGAGACTTGCCAATGTGGATTTAAGGGGTTTTTACAAATAAGGCCTGCGTAACCTATATCGGCACCGAGTTTTTCCCTCAGCGCGCTTTCTACGGCTGCTGCATAGCGAAGTGGCGCACTGCGACCATCAGGTGCTGTTCGGATCGACACTTCAAGGCCGTAAATTAAATGTGCATGGCCGTTTTCGCGATTGGTTGCAACGATATTAGGTGCGGGTGCACCTGAGTCGTACCAATCTAATGATGCATTCGGTTTGTCCACGTCAAACACTAACCAGTATTTATGCGTCGGGCCATTCGCTTGGATATAGCGTGATTTGATCGCGTTCTGGGCACGCGCAATCGCTAAGCCATTCGCGAACTCATCGGTATGGTACGGTTTTTTGGGTAAACGCTGCTCAAAAAGTGAGAGCTGTTGTGCGCTATTATTCAATTCTCACCGCGCTTATGGCGGTTTTGGCTTGTGAAGTATGATCCATGTGTTATTATTCTCTCTGAGATTATATAGTTTCGATTTTTCGGAATTATCTCGAACCCTGATTATTCAAGCCCTCCCGCCAAGTTGGAAATGAATATCGGGGTTTTGTTTTATTAGGGCTTAGGTTACGCCAAAAGATTTGGCTGAGCAAGGACCCTTTAAAACTACAAAACACCTCAAAAAATACCTTTCAATGAGAATACCACCTGAACCACAAAAAAGGTCGCGATAGCCCATACCGGTTTTTATGTTAAATACGTCTTCTTAGTACACACTCCCCGTTTGTGCTCAACAAAGCGTTTGTTTTTACCCGGTTCGCGCTCAGATTCAGTGCAAATACCAAAAAACGGCTAAACTCGTTTCCCAGCGTCTTTATACGCTTCTGATTTATCTCTTTTGCCTATCGCCACAACAAGGATAGACACTTTTTCATCGTGCACTTGGTATATTAACCGGTACCCAACTTGACGTAATTTTATCTTGTAGCAGTCTGGGAGTTCCCGTAGCCGGTTAGCTTCAACTCTTGGTTGTTTCAGTACTTCACCTAACTTCTTTTTAAACTGCTCACGCACGGTTGCGCCTAATTTACGCCATTCTTTAAGCGCACGGGGATCAAATTCTAATTCATAGGTCATCTAGCGAGACCTTTACTCCGGTTTTTGGATCAGCTAAACGGGCTTGTGCCACAGCAATAAGCGCTTCATCTTCACTTGTTAACAGCACTGATTTGAACGGCAGTTTTTCTCTTTGTGCCACGTATTCCAATGTTTGTCTCAATAGTTCTGATGGCGTTATTCCTAATTTTTCTAACGCTGCGTAAGAACGCTCTTTCAGATCATCATTCACACGAATATTTATAGTAGCCATAACGCACCTGTATTTACATTTGTATACACACATTGTATTCCACTGACACAACTTTGCAAGCTCCAAAAACGGATTAAAATCGCCTGTGGGCGATTTTAAACGTTTTTGTGAGCCAACAAGCGCAGCGCGTTAGCCCCTGCCAAAAATAGCGTAAAAAATTCACACCTGTGCAATTCCGCCCCCGCTAGGTACAACTTCGCTTTGCTCGTATAACCTAGCGTGGGCAGTACTTTACATGATTTAGCGCATGAAATTACACGCAATACGTGAAATTTGATAATTTCAAAATAATTCTGTAATATCAAAGATTCTTAAAAAGTCTATTGCAACTTCGATGCAATCCAGCAGCCCTACAAGGCATTCCAAACACTGGTTAAATAGTTTGCGTATCATGCGGTATCCCTACCACCATTATTGGTTAGTCATGAGAGTCTTTGGTCCATTGAACAATGGACTATTAGAAACAAAACGCTAATGGCGTAAAACGTAGTAAATCAAATAAGTAAGTAAGACGCTAATGGCGTAAACCAAAGGGTGAGAACGGTCAACACCTTGCTTATTACAACTAAGCAAAACAAAGGCGAAGAGGCATTAAGTTGTCGCTGAGTTACACATAAGTGTTTCCAGTAAATCTTACAGAAATGAGGCTTAAGTTTTGACAGATTTTGATCCGGTAGCTGAAGTTGAAGCATTAAAAGCCCAAACGAAAACGATTAGAAAACGTAGCTACACACAGCGTAAAAGTCGCTTAGATAAATTCCATACTGAGTTAGTTGCCATGCACAAACACGGCGCAACAATCGCAGAGTTAACACGCTGGCTTAGAAAAAAGAAAGCTATCAAAGTAGCAGAGTCAACGGTTAACCGCTGGCTAAAAAATCATGGCTAGGTATTTCGTCAAATCACCAGAGCAACAAGCTCTCTCAGTAGGGAAAGCGCTACAAAAATCTGATGCAATAGATTCAGTCCGTACCTTATTAAATTACACAGAACGATTAGAGCAAGTAGCTAAAAACATGCCTGAATTTGGTTTGAAAGGTGAGATTAGAGATCTAACACCTGAAACCGCCACTCAATACCTAGAGGCAAGAGGCCAGGATATCGGGCAAAAAACGCTTGATATGGAACGTCAGGCAATTCAGTCGATGCTTACTCATGTAACAGGCAAGCTTGAACAAGGTGAACGACTTCCTGTTATCAAATCAGAACACGAACAAGCACTTTCAAGCCGTGCTTACACGGCAGAGCAAGTAAAGCTTATTGCTGAGTCGCAGACCGAAAAACACGCCTTATCCACTCAACTCGCTTATGCAGCAGGGTTAAGAGCTCATGAGTTACACACGCTATCACGCGCATCTGAAAAACAAGCAAGTGAAAGACCTGCATTGGATAGTAAATTTCAAGGTAGAGAAGGCGTAATTTATACCGTTACCGGTAAAGGCGGATTGACTCGCGAAGTTCTTATCCCTAATAAATTGGCCGACAAACTCGAAGAACGTAAGCTTGATATACCACAAAAAGTTACAGATCGCGGTGTTCATTACGAACAGAAATACGATATAGGTGCTGGTCAAAAGTGGTCTAATTCATATACACAAGCCTCAAATCGTGCACTTAGTTGGTCTGAGGGGGCGCATGGTTTACGCCATAGTTACGCTCAAGAAAGGATGAACGAGTTACAAAATGAAGGTTACTTTCGCGATACAGCTCTTGAAACTGTAAGCCAAGAACTTGGCCATTTCCGCCCTGAAATTACAGAGGTCTATTTACGATGAAAACAACTTATATCGTATTTTTAGTGATTATAACAGCAGGTTTAGGGCTTTGGTATTCAATCGATGTACTCAGTAATACAACAATTTTAATCGAAGAGAATGGTGAACTTTATAGGGACAGTTACACCACTGCAGAACGATTTTTTGCTTTATGGCCTGTAAGTATCATTGGTGGGCTCATTTTAGCGATAATCATAGCCATTGGAGTTCTTTTCACGTTTGAAGTTAGCCAAAACGCAGAAATTAAAGAACGAAAAGTTAAACTTGAGAAAAGAATATTACATTACGAACAATTAAGTAATCAATGCATATCAGATGTAGAAAATGCAAACAAACGAGCAAATGAAGCTCTAGAAAAAGCTCGCACCCAAGCTGAACTTGAAGTGGAGCAAGAAAGGAATGAAATTGAAACTGAAAGAGTACTTATTTCAGAAACTAAAGAGGAGCTAAGCCAGTTTTATTATAGGATGCGGAGTAGAACAAGAAAGATTGAGGAAACGCTAGTTGAAAACAACGAATTGATAAAACACTATAAGCAAGAAGTCAAAATTGCAAAACAAAGAGCAAGAAATCACGGAAGTACACTGAGTAGAACAAGACGTTTTATAGAAAAACTAAAAACTGATCCTGAACATCTAAACTCATTCATCGAGGAAAACTACAAGGCGTAGACCAAGAACATATTTAATCTTTGAATTTAAAACCATGTAGCAAATATAAACCTCCAAACAAAACAAAAAGTGTTAGAGCAACGACAATTAGACACAAAGTTTGAACTTCGTTCATTAGAAAAGCCTCAGTAAATCAAAAACCTATAAAGTATCAAAAAATCCCAAAAAGGGCTATTATCTGATAGGGCTTGTTTTGGATCACTACAATCATTGCTTTAGATAAAGGCTATTATCTGATAGGGCTTATTCGATCACTCAAGACACTCAGCTAAAAACTCTACGTTACTCAAAAATAATCACCTCTCTGTAATATGTAAGCAAACCCAAAAAGGCTATTATCTGATAGGGCTTATTCGATCACTCAAGACACTCAGCTAAAAACTCTACGTTACTCAAAAATAACCACCTCTCTGTAATATGTAAGCAAACCCAAAAAGGGCTATTATCTGATAGGGCTTTGTTTGGATCACTTCGATGCCTGTTTCAGATACCGGCTGACTGATGCTGAGCCTATACCAAGATCCTCAGCTATATCACGGTTTGAATAGCCTTCGATTTTAAGTTTAACTACACTCTCTATCAAATCAGTTTTACTCAATTGACTGTTAGACGGTCGACCACCGCCTTTCGATATTTTACCTCCAATTTTACCGCCTTTGGCTCCCTGTTTAGCTTGCCACTCACTAAAGCCGGCTGCACTAAAGTTCTTGTGCGTCCATCGCGCTATGCTCTTAGCAGTAGCTTTAATTTCACTCTGCGGTAATGGTTCTTTGAACGTTTTCTTATTGTAACCCTCAGCCCTGGTTAAACACGCTTCAAACCAACGGTCGTACTCCGGCCACCCCTGCCTAATCGCTTTGTAAGCCCACGTACTGAGATAATCAAATAAGTTACAGTTACGCCCTAACCCGTAGTCAGGAAGTCGTTTGCGGCCACTGTAGGCGCTCAAATCGACATAATCAGCGAGCCAATCCAAGTTATATAAGCACGGCTCCCATGTAGAGACTTGCCAATGTGGATTTAAGGGGTTTTTACAAATAAGGCCTGCGTAACCTATATCGGCACCGAGTTTTTCCCTCAGCGCGCTTTCTACGGCTGCTGCATAGCGAAGTGGCGCACTGCGACCATCAGGTGCTGTTCGGATCGACACTTCAAGGCCGTAAATTAAATGTGCATGGCCGTTTTCGCGATTGGTTGCAACGATATTAGGTGCGGGTGCACCTGAGTCGTACCAATCTAATGATGCATTCGGTTTGTCCACGTCAAACACTAACCAGTATTTATGCGTCGGGCCATTCGCTTGGATATAGCGTGATTTGATCGCGTTCTGGGCACGCGCAATCGCTAAGCCATTCGCGAACTCATCGGTATGGTACGGTTTTTTGGGTAAACGCTGCTCAAAAAGTGAGAGCTGTTGTGCGCTATTATTCAATTCTCACCGCGCTTATGGCGGTTTTGGCTTGTGAAGTATGATCCATGTGTTATTATTCTCTCTGAGATTATATAGTTTCGATTTTTCGGAATTATCTCGAACCCTGATTATTCAAGCCCTCCCGCCAAGTTGGAAATGAATATCGGGGTTTTGTTTTATTAGGGCTTAGGTTACGCCAAAAGATTTGGCTGAGCAAGGACCCTTTAAAACTACAAAACACCTCAAAAAATACCTTTCAATGAGAATACCACCTGAACCACAAAAAAGGTCGCGATAGCCCATACCGGTTTTTATGTTAAATACGTCTTCTTAGTACACACTCCCCGTTTGTGCTCAACAAAGCGTTTGTTTTTACCCGGTTCGCGCTCAGATTCAGTGCAAATACCAAAAAACGGCTAAACTCGTTTCCCAGCGTCTTTATACGCTTCTGATTTATCTCTTTTGCCTATCGCCACAACAAGGATAGACACTTTTTCATCGTGCACTTGGTATATTAACCGGTACCCAACTTGACGTAATTTTATCTTGTAGCAGTCTGGGAGTTCCCGTAGCCGGTTAGCTTCAACTCTTGGTTGTTTCAGTACTTCACCTAACTTCTTTTTAAACTGCTCACGCACGGTTGCGCCTAATTTACGCCATTCTTTAAGCGCACGGGGATCAAATTCTAATTCATAGGTCATCTAGCGAGACCTTTACTCCGGTTTTTGGATCAGCTAAACGGGCTTGTGCCACAGCAATAAGCGCTTCATCTTCACTTGTTAACAGCACTGATTTGAACGGCAGTTTTTCTCTTTGTGCCACGTATTCCAATGTTTGTCTCAATAGTTCTGATGGCGTTATTCCTAATTTTTCTAACGCTGCGTAAGAACGCTCTTTCAGATCATCATTCACACGAATATTTATAGTAGCCATAACGCACCTGTATTTACATTTGTATACACACATTGTATTCCACTGACACAACTTTGCAAGCTCCAAAAACGGATTAAAATCGCCTGTGGGCGATTTTAAACGTTTTTGTGAGCCAACAAGCGCAGCGCGTTAGCCCCCGCCAAAACAGCGTAAAAAAGTTGAAAATTGTGCAAACCTCTAACCCGCTGGGTACAACTCGTAAAACGAGCTGTAACCCAGCGGGTTAGAGCCATACAGCAATTTCACGCAAAATCTAAAACGCATTGCGTGAAATTGATTTATTTTTGACTTTTTTTTTTGTCGTTTGTAATATAGGAAGCTCTTAAAGAGTAGTGCCTATAGCACCGTACTTTACCGGTTAGTACCAAATCAAACCGAGACTGAAAACAAAGCGTTTCAGTACTGAACCCATACAGTAAATTTGGAGGCTATACGCTTCTCAGAAAAGAGAAAATCCGTTCTAAAGCTCGTAAAGCTTAAGTTTTATCAACTTTAATTGATGCGTTTTAAGGTGAGAACAGTCCGAACCTATGCAAACGATATTGCAAAACAGGGGCGAATAGGTATTCAGTTACCGCTGAGTTAAGCGACAGCTTTTCCAGTTAGACTTACAAAGAGAAATTATGACCAATTTTGATCCAGATAAAGAAGTTGCAGAGTTAAAAAAAGATTCAGAGCTACGCAGAAAGCGCAGCTATAGCCAGCGCAAATCAAGGTTAGATAAGTATCATGCTGAGATAGAAGGATTGCGCCAAAAGGGCTCGACAATAGCAGAGATCACACGTTGGTTAAGCAAAAAAAAACGCTTCGTAGTAGCGGAATCTACTGTTCATCGCTGGTTAAAAAGTAAAGATATTCATGGCAAGATTTAGTGTAAAAACCCCTGAGCAGCAAGCATTTTCTGTCACCAAGGACTTCACACGTAACAATATATTAGACTCCATAAGAACGGTTGATAATTATCGCGGTGCACTGGAAAGTGTGGCGAAGAATATGCAGCAATATGGGCTAGGTGACTCATTAAGAGGAATGACCCCAGAAACCGCCAATTCATACTTGAAAATCCGCGCTGAAGAAGTTCGTCAATCGCAATTAAATATGGAGCGTCAAGCAATACAGTGCATGATGCACAACATTACAAAAACACTAGACAAAAATAACAAACTAAACTCTTCAATAAAATCTGAGCGTGAAACCATAGAAGCCAGCCGCTCTTATACTCCAGAGCAAGTACACGCCATAGCCTCAGCACAAACTGAACGTAACGCACTGGCAACAGAAATTGCATATGCGGCTGGACTACGTGCACATGAATTATTGACGTTACAACGAATAGAAGAGCGAGCCCCATCAGACAGACCTGCACTAGAAAGTAAATTTAATGGTCGTGATGGAGTACGTTACACCGTACAAGGGAAAGGCGGTCTTGTACGAGAAGTCGTTTTACCTCATTCACTTTCAGAACGCTTAGAAAGCAAACGCCTGGACACAGCAAACACAGTAAGCGACAGAGGCATAAATTATCGTTCTCAGTATGATATTGCAGGTGGCCAACGCTGGTCTAACTCATTTTCTGCAGCATCAAATCGTGTTCTTGGGTGGTCATCTGGTGCACATGGCGTTCGTCATTCATACGCTCAAGAACGTATGTCCGAGTTACAAAATCAAAGATTAAATTACACTACGCGTCTAGAAACGGTTAGCCAAGAAATGGGGCATTTTAGACCGGATATCACAGAGGTTTACTTACGATGAAATACCTTTTCGCTCTTGTTATTGCTGTAGGTTTAGCCGGTTATTTTGGGTATCAATCTCTCGATAATTACTACGAAAGCAGAGTTAGTGGTGATGTGAAATTTTATAAAGGCCTAAAAAAATTCGCTTACACCGAAAGTGCTGATGGCGAGTTAACAGTTACATTTAAAAGTACCAGCAATACAAAGTTAGGCTGGGAAAACGTATGGGATAACAGCTTAGCCTTAGCTACAGGTGCATTAGTTGGTGGAACAGCATTTATATTTTTGTTTTTTTTCTGTGGGCACAGACTCGTAAACATTGAATTAAGTAATAAAATCAAATCTCTTGAAGCTAAAAACGAACATGACTTAAATGAATATAAAAAACAGTTACAAAACAAAATAGAGCAGGCTAATAGCGCAGAAGAAACCGCGAAAAACGCACTCAACGATAAATTTGAAGAAGCAGAGAGGCTACAAAATAGGGCTCAACAAAAATTAATTGAAGCAGAAAACGAAAGGCGCAGTGCTGAAAAATTAAAAAGAGAAGCAATAACCTTGGTGAACGAAGCAAAAGCCAAGCAATCCGAAGCCGAGGATTTAAAATCAAAGGAAGAATTTAGCAAAACTCACGCTAGCGAAGGTATGAAGCGCTATAAACGACAAGTAGATGCGCTTAGAACAGATCAGGATGAACTATTTAAATTCGTTAAAAAGCACCACCCTAGTTTGATAAAAGATGATAACTAAAACTTAGACTCACTCCAATATTTAGCCAAATAGTCAATAGTTTCCTGAGAAACATGATTAATTCCTTGAAAAATTATGTGCGCTTGTTTTTTCTCTTCTTTAGAAGGCCACTTTCCATATCGAACTTTAAAAATAACATGATGCCAATATTGGTCATAATCACGCTGATAGCGAATAAATTGACACTCTGCTAAAAACTCTACGTTACTCAAAAGTAACCACCTCTCTGTAATATGTAAGCAAACCCAAAAAGGCTATTATCTGATAGGGCTTATTCGATCACTACAATCATTGCTTTAAATAAAGGCTAACTGTACTTGCTGAAATCTCTG
>JGI12218J13221_1000119_pt1 | contig 12405 bp, 9 predicted proteins | sample DeeseametaMP0203_FD_13221 | JGI IMG/M metagenome (IMG submission 13221) | reverse complement strand
AAAACGCAAAGTTGGCTTCGCCATCATGGGCAAGCCAAGAGGTGGGCATGCGACCGCTACCACTCACATCAGAGAGGAAGTCGCTGCCCGCGTCAAAAACGTATTGGCTGCCCGCTGGGATCTCAGGTAAGTCGGGGTAACCACAGTAAGTACAGTGAATCCCTACACCTTCATTGTCCCAACGGGTAAGTGATTTGGTTTCGGTGCTGTACTGTGCGCCAAAGCGAATTTCAGTTAGGCCGCTTCCATCTGTTACATATTCGCCGTCAAAGCGCAGTTGGCTCACTTCGTCTTCTACCGCCCAGCCTCGACGCAGCATTACGTGAGCTCGGCTATTAGCCTCATCTAAGTGATTGCTTACTCCATCAGGTGTCAGTGCAGGGTTGTATATAGGGAAACCGTCAGGACCTGTAACAATCGCGCCATCCAGTTCTTGTTGGCCACTGTAAATATTGGCATTAGGCGAGGCGAACATGCTGGCAACAGGTAAAATGTTGTCGTCTACTTGGAACCGTACGCGGTTGGCATAACCGATAAGTGAAAGCTGATCGCCGCCACCGTTATTGGCTTCGCGTTCGGCTTCTGAATGACTTAAATCAAACGATAAATTCAGATTATCAGAGTACTGGTAATCAAAGTTAAGGCCTATGGCATAGGTATCAGTTAAACGGTCGAACGTTTTGGCGTGCATATCTGTCGCCAAACCTACCTCTTGGTATAAATCGACAATAGTACCGTTTGCATCAACCGTTGGGCTGCGGCGATTGCCGTTTTCATCAAACAGGCTGCCGTCATCACCTACACCCTGAATGTTAGGTGCGGTAAACCAGTGGCCGTACGACGTTGCTTCAGACTCTACGTCAAAATCTGAATACAGTGCGTCAGCAGTTACAACCAGTTTGTCGTTAGGTGCATATTGGAATACAAGATTAGCGTTTGTTCGGGTACGCTCTTCAAAGGTCACTTTGTGATCGTAGTTTCGCGGTGAAAATACATTGCCTGTCCAAGCGTCGCCTGACTGCGTAACAGGGTTTGGCACGCCAACGTTCTCTAGCCAACCGTCCATCTGAGCCTGGTTAAGGCGAGTCTCACGCTCTTGGTGTGAAACGGCAAGTAATACACCGAAGGTGTCGTCATTGAACGTGTTGCTAATAAGGCCAGAAAATTGCGGCGTAGTTTCTTCGCTATTTTCGTCGTACACGCCTTTTACCGAGCCCGCCATTTTAAAACCGTTTAATGCGAACGGGCGCGCGGTATTAATATTAATGGTAGAGCCTACACCACCAGACTGCATTGTGGCCGTTGACGTTTTATGCACATCAAGGCTGCTTACTAACTCAGAAGCAATCGTGTCGAAACTGAACGCACGCGAATCGTTTTCAGACGCCATTTGACGGCCATTTACCAACACGGTGTTAAACTGTGGTCCAAAACCACGTACGGTAATTAGCTGGCCTTCACCGCCTGAACGGTCGATAGATACGCCGGTAATACGCTGTAGTGATTCAGCTAAGTTGGTATCGGGAAAATCACCGATGTCTTCTGCGCTAATGGCGTCGACTACGCCAGCAGAGCTGCGTTTAACATCCATCGATTTTGCAACCGATGAGCGGATACCACTTACCTCAATCACTTCTACGTCTTTATTGGGTTGCGCGTCTTGGGCAAATGCACTATTCGCAGAAATAGCCGACGCTAAAACTGCTGCCACTGAGCATGCAAGCTTGGTTTTCCTATACATGATGGTGTGTGTCCTAATCGTTAATTTTAATGCGCCTTATGGTGTGCACCCCACTTGGCTTTCTCTCACAGCATTTCGCTGTTAATTCATCAAGACGACACGGTTTGTAAAATCCCCCAAATTTATTTAACAATTTTTTAAATTAATTGAATCACCTTATTTAAAAGGCGTGATTTCTTCGACATCGATTATCGTATTTCACCTTTACGTGTGTTTAAAAAATAAACAATTATTGATATATTCACAAAATAAATGCTTCTTTATCCACTTCATTTATCGCCTGTATGCCATTTCTATATAAATATTAGTTATGACTCGTAAGCAAATGATACTAGTGATGTATGCCCATATAGCGTAGCTTTGCCCCAGTTTCGCTTGAAAAATAAGCGGAATGAGGGGTGCTATTCGAAGCAAAATAAATACAGAAATTGCCTGTTCTGTTTTTGATTTCGCTAGAGAATACTAGGCATAAGTGAATAAAATGGCTTAGTAATGTTTAAAGGGTGTCATTCTCGGATAGCCGGAATGTGAGGAGAAGCGTGTGAAAATCATAATATTAAATGAATCAAAAGCGCCAGATCCGCTAAATAATGTGGAGAAGCGATGTGCGGCTACACCTAGTAGTGCACAGCGTCTGGTGAAAAAAGGGGCGACCTTACTGCTAGAAGCGGGGGCGGGCGTACACTCAGGGTATTCAGATAAAGAATACAAAGATGTAGGCGTAACTGTCATCGATGATGTGAATGATGCATTATCAACAGCAGATATGCTGGTGGCGGTGAACAAACCCACCGATGCACAGCTAGCGTTGATGAAAAAAGGGGCCATTGTGGTAGGCCATCTCGACCCTTTCTTTCAGCAATCGCTTGTTGAGTCTATTGCAGAAAAGGGGCTAACCGCTATTTCTGTAGAGATGATCCCTCGTTCTTCTCGTGCACAAAAAATGGACGCATTGAGCTCGCAAGCGAGTCTTGCGGGTTACGTAATGGTGATGCAGGCGGCGAATCAGTTGCCATCAATATTACCTATGATGATGACACCGTCAGGAACAATAAAACCAGCAAAGGTATTTATTATTGGAGCTGGCGTAGCGGGTCTTCAAGCTATAGCAACCGCGAAACGCTTAGGCGCAAACGTACTTGCTTATGACACCCGCCCTGTGGTGGCTGAGCAAGTAGAATCGCTAGGTGGCAAATTCCTTAAGATCGACATTGGGGAAACAGGCCAAACGAAGGACGGTTATGCAAAAGAACTGACCGATGAACAAAAAGCGAAGCAGCAAGAAGCGCAACGCGACGCGATTGCCGACTCTGACATTGTTATTACGACAGCGCAGTTATTTGGTCGCAAACCACCAGTGCTCATATCAAAAGATACATTAGCACTCATGAAGCCGGGCAGTGTGGTTGTAGATATGGCCGCAACATCAGGTGGTAATGTTGAAGGTTCGGTTGCTGGCGAAACCGTTGAAGTTAACGGTGTAAAGGTAATTGGTAATGGTAACTGGAGCCAGTATGTGGCTAAAGCCGCCACCGACATGTACGCCAATAACATCTACAACCTTGTGGATGAGTTCTTTGACGATGAAACCAAAACCTTTGGGCTGAATTTAGAAGACGACATTTTGGCCGGCTGTGTTATTACTCACGACGGTAGCATCACCAACGACATGCTTAACAACGCATACAAAGGAGCCTAATCATGGAAATCATTTACCTACTTTTCATCGTGCTACTGGCTGCTTTTTTGGGTTTTGAGTTAATTCGAAAAGTCCCAGCAACCTTACATACACCCTTAATGTCAGGCTCTAACGCGATATCGGGTATTACGTTAGTGGGAGCATTGGTAGCCTCGGGTAGCGACAACAATTTGCTAACGACCATTCTTGGTACCGCAGCGGTGGCGCTGGCCAGCATCAACGTGGTGGGTGGTTATCTCGTTACTGATCGCATGCTTGGCATGTTCAAGAAAAAAGATAAATAAGGAGTACGCAAGTGAGTGATATCGTAACCGTAATAAACCTTGCGTACGTAGTAGCTGCGGCACTATTTATACTAGGACTTAAGTTACTTAGCCATCCAGATACCGCGAAAAAAGGTAACTTTATTTCTGCCATTGGTATGCTGGTTGCTGTCGTCGTCACCCTGCTTGACCAGCAGATTATTAGCTATCATTACATCCTGCTAGGTTTTGTTATTGGTGGCGCCTTTGGTGCGTGGAAAGCCAAGACCGTTGAAATGACGGCAATGCCAGAAATGGTGTCGTTATTTAATGGCTTTGGTGGCGCAGCGTCATTGCTTCTGGGTTGGGCAACATTAGCCGGAATGAGCCTAATTACTCTTAAAACTGAAAGTGCGTTTACTTTTATTACCCTGTTTTTCACAATTTTAGTTGGGGGCATTACGTTCTCTGGCTCGGTGGTAGCCTGGGGTAAGTTGTCAGGAAAAATGAGCTCTAAAGCCGTTATTTTCACAGGGCTTCGCGAGCTAAGCATCTTGCATCTAATTGGCATGGTGGTGATTGGTTATTTCTTTACTACCGACCCAAGCAACCCACTTTGGATTTACTGTGCCATTGCGTTGTCACTAAGCTTCGGCTTGTGGGCTACCATTTCAATTGGTGGTGCAGATATGCCGGTGGTTATTGCGCTTTTAAATAGCTACTCAGGTGTAGCAGCGTCGGCGGCAGGTCTTGCTACAGGCAACACAATATTGATTGTTACCGGCTTATTAGTAGGCGCTTCAGGCTTAATTCTTACCAATATTATGTGTAAGGCCATGAACCGTTCATTGATGAATGTGTTGTTGTCTGGCTTTGCCAAGCCAGTCGAGGCCGGCGAGAAAATAGAAGGCGAGATTAAAGTACTGTCGGCGCAAGATGCATTTTATGTATTAGAAGCAGCGCAAGCAGTACTGGTGGTGCCTGGTTATGGTATGGCGGTTGCGCAAGCGCAGCATGCGGTACGTGAACTTCAGTCGTTGCTAGAGGAAAATGGCTGTACGGTTGATTACGCCATTCACGCTGTAGCGGGGCGTATGCCGGGCCACATGAACGTGTTATTGGCAGAAGCTGACGTGCCTTATGACCAACTATACGAGATGGATGACGTTAACCCTCGTATGGAAAACTATGACGTGGTTATTGTTATCGGTGCAAACGATGTAGTTAACCCAGCAGCCAAAGAGATGAAAGGCAGCCCTATTTACGGAATGCCAGTTATCGAAGCACATCGTGCGAAAACGGTCTTTGTACTTAAGCGTTCTGCGAATGCCGGTTTTGCCGGTGTAGACAACCCGCTGTTTTTCAAGGACAACACGCGCATGGTTCTGGGTGACGCTAAAGACACTATTAACAGCATTATTCGCGAGTTCGGAGACGACTAATACAGCGTATCTCTTTGAGACATCTTCTATAAAGGCCTGTTTAAACACAGGCCTTTTTATTGGGTATTAAACTTAATTATAAAGTACTCAACTATAGTTGTAGTTGATGCTTATCAGCTCTAGTATGTGAATGCTATAGATGTTGAGTTAGCTATTCATATAGTCGCATAGAGATGTACGAGTAAATGTCTACGACCCCTTTTCATATTGAGCCGTTTAGAAATTGTATTTTGGTCACGCTTCGCGGTAAGTGGGATATGTCCACGAACATTCAGTACCTTGCTAAGCTTTCTGATTGCTTGAAAACCCGTAAAGGCCGACCCTTTCACTTATTTGTAGACATGCGTAGTTGGCAAATCCCCAATTCTGATACCTTCAATCAAATAAAAGCGCCCATTAAGTTAGATAGGCGAAGTCAGCTCAGCGAGACATGGCTGGAAGATGAAGCAACAGATGCTGATCATATTGCAGAGAAGTTTTTTAGCGCGCCATCAATTAAACTGGGATTTGAACTTGAACGTACTCAAAGCATCTCAGAGTTTATAACCCATTGTGAAGAAAAAGCAGATAACGTTGTTATAGATTATGTTCGAACTTGGATAGGCTAAAAAAGCCCGCGTTCGATAAACAAAATTCGTCGCGACAATAGATATTTTATATCGCAACAACTATCGCGTTCAGTCTTACGTTGACTATAATACGCTGCTTATTTTCGCACTTTCTATGCTAGGTATTGGCCTAGCCCACTTACAAATAGGTGAATAAATTGTCAGATTGGAGCATCGAAGAAGCGGAGCGCGTCTATGGCGTGTCTCAATGGGGTGGCGGCTATTTTCAAATTGGTGAAAACGGCAACGTCCATATTACCCCTGTTCCTGAAGATCCTAGCATTCGAATCGACTTTAATTCGGTAATTGAAGATATCCGCAAAGAAGGCGTACAGTTTCCTGTTGTTGTGCGCTTCCACGATATTCTGCGCTCGCAAGTTGCAGGCTTGAACAAAGCATTTAGAAGCTCCATCGAAGAAGCCGAATACCAAGGCCAGTACCAAGGTGTGTATCCGGTAAAAGTAAACCAAATGCGCGAAGTCGTTGAGGAAATTGTCGATGCGGGCAAGCCATTTAACTATGGCTTAGAAGCGGGGTCAAAAGCCGAGCTTCTGACTGTGCTTGCCATGAATACCAACGAAGAGTCTCTGACTATCCTAAATGGTTATAAAGACGACGAAGTTATGCGTCTTGCGCTGTTAGGAAGAAAGCTGGGTCGCCGCGTTGTGGTAGTAGTTGAAAAATACACCGAGCTTCTTCTTCTGGTAAAAATAGCCAAAGAGCTGGATATCGATCCTATCATTGGTGTGCGCTCAAAAATGACGGTGAAAGGTCGTGGTAAGTGGGAAAGCTCTGGTGGTGAACGTGCGAAATTCGGTTTAACCATTACTGAGATCATTAACGCAGCCCGCTACCTTGAAGAGCAAGGCATGGCGCACTGCTTAAAGCTGCTGCATTTCCATATTGGTAGCCAATTAACAGACATTCGTGCGGTTAAAGAAGCGGTAACCGAAGGCGCGCGTATTTACGCAGACCTTCACAAAATGGGCTTCGAGCTAGATTATGTTGATGTAGGTGGTGGCCTTGGTATCGATTACGACGGCAGTAATTCAACTAATGAATCGTCGCGTAACTACAGCATGCAAGAGTATGTTGCTGACGTTGTCTATGGCATGAAGGAAATGTGCGACCTTGAAGGCGTACCGCATCCGCATCTGGTTAGTGAAAGTGGACGTGCAATCACTGCGCATCACAGCTGTGTTATCACGGAAATTGTGGGCGAAATTAAGTCGAATGCGTCGCAAATGGATACATCAGCAAAAGCGGGTGAACACTTCTTCCTTAAGAATATGCGCGAACTTGCAGACACGTTTGATGAACAAACGAACATGCATGAAATTTACAACGATGCGTCGCAGTATAAAGAGCAAGCGCTAGATGCATTTAAATTACGCGTGTTGTCACTTGAAGAGCTGGGCAAAATCGAAACGCTGTACTGGCAAATTATGGGTCGCTTACAGCAGTGGTATCGCAACGAAGAATATGTTCCAGAAGAGCTTCAAGAGCTAGATTACAGTTTGTCGTCTCAGTACCTTTGTAACTTCTCTGTATTCCAGTCGGCTGCTGATACATGGGCCATCGACCAGCTGCTGCCGGTAGTGCCTCTTATTCGTATGAATGAAGAGCCAACGGTTAATTGCTCGCTAGTGGATATTACCTGTGATAGCGACGGTAAAATTGATCAGTTCACTATTGGCCGTGAAATTACTGACGTACTGCCAATGCACCCACTTAAGAAAGATGAGCCGTACTACATTGGTTTGTTCTTAACGGGCGCTTATCAAGACGTTATGGGCGACATGCACAACTTGTTTGGTCGCTTAAATGAAGTGCATATTTACAGCTATGACGACGATCCTGAAGACTTTTACATTGAAGAAGTGGTGAAGGGCTCATCGGTAGAAGATGTACTTAACGTTATGCAGTATAACCCGCGCGCAATGGCATCAGACGTAAAACGCATGATAGACAAGCAAGTGTGGGACGGAAAATTGAACCCTCGCGAAGGGGTTCGCTGGACTGATTTTTACGAAAACTGTTTGGCAGGTTATACCTATCTAAAACAGTAGCGTTTAATATCTGAATGAAAGTACCGAAAAGCCGATGCCGATATTACTTATCTGCGTCGGCTTTTTTCAAGTAACGCTTCCAAAACTCGGCTGTTGTTGAATTAATCATATTCGACTCTGCGTTCATCAGCATCACATAGCCAACTTTGTGTTCAGGCAAAAACGCCACGTCAGCACGATAGCCTTTTACCCAACCCCCATGATAGTTAAGCTGTAATCCATTTAAGTCGTAAATACGCCAACCCAAACCATAGTGAGCATCGTCAATCATGCCGCGCCAACCTCTGCGGTAGGTTTCACGCTTCGTTTTCACGCGCTCTGTAGTGACATAGTCCACCATTTCATCGGATATGACCGTGGGGAACTCGCCTAGCAGCGCTTGCAGATAAATCGTCATATCTGAAATGCTAGCGTTAACGCCAGCAGCTGGAGAGAACCGGTAGTAGTTGCTTTCTACCTTTCCTTCGCGCCATTTATTTCTGGCGATAGCAATATGAGGTTGAGCCCATGATTCTGATGCAAGCAATCCGCCTTTTCCAACACTGGCTGTTTTCATACCTAGTGGTGCAAACAGGTTGGCCTGAAGCTGTCGTGAGTAAGAGGTATTATTGTTGCTGAAGTAGTATTCCAGCGCACCAAAGAGTGCATTTTGATAGGTATAGCATTCACCCGGCGCACACAGTGGTTCAAGCTCGCCTAGGGATTTAAGCACGCGCTCCAGCGAGTAGTCAGCTTCAATAAGGTTGTCGTAAGCGTTGGGCATAAAGCCACTAGATTGGCCAACGATATGTTGCAGTTGCAGCGCATTCATTCCTTTGCCTTTAAAAGGAATGTCGGGTAATAAGGTGGTTATCGGTGTTTCCCAGCTAAGCTGGTTTTTTTCTACAAGTTTAGCTGACAACAACGCAGTAAAGGTTTTTGAAACAGAAGCTAGCCTGAATACTGTGTTCTCTGTAACTTTCTCTCCGCCGCGTTTGCGGGTACTTCCATATACGTAAACCCTTGGCGCTTTGCCCTGTTCATAAAACACAAACGCATAACCAGGCACGTTGTATTTTGAGGCTTCCTTTTGAACGTAACTAGCATAGTCATCAAGCCAATCCGCAAAAGCGCTTTGTGTAATGACCATTAGCATCGCTATCAGCCAAATTTTAGACAGGCGCAGCTTGAAGGTGCGCAAAGAGTTCAGCATACAGTCAGCTCGTTAAGCCTGTGGTTTTCTGATACATCCATCAGGCGCTCATTATTATTATCGCATTATTATGCGTTTAGCTGCTCCAATGATCAAATGTCGCTAATTATGCTCACTATCTCTTCAATGATTTGATTTATTCTAGCGGTAAGCGAACCGTTGTAAGAATATGCAAGAAAGGAAGAAAAGTTCGACTAGCAAGGTTTGTAATTATTGAGTTCTGATTTTGTCGCACCAACAGGGCCAATGCACGATACACTAGATAAAGGTGATAAACGACAGGTGGGAAGCGCATTCTAATGCCAGACAATCTTTTTGTCTCAGACATGGGGGCTTCAGAAAATTCGACAACTGCTGAGTCAGTGCTTTCAAAAGCAAGACTTAGCAGAGATCCGCGCTTTGACGGACGATTTTTTGTGGCGGTAAAAACAACCGGTATTTTCTGTAGGCCAATCTGTCCAGCGCGGCTTCCTAAAGAAGAGAACGTTACTTACTTTCAACACGCCACACAGGCAATGGCACATGGTTATCGTCCATGTTTTCGCTGCAGGCCTGACAGTGCACCTCGTTCAGCGGCGTGGAAAGGCGTGGGGGCAACGATTAACCGAGCGTTGTCGCTGCTATCTGTTATTCCCATTGAGCGGGTTGCGGATATTGCTATGCGGTTGGGTATTAGTGAGCGTTACCTAAATAAGTTGGTCGTCAATGCTGTGGGTATACCGCCTAAGCAGTTTCAAAATATGCAGCGCACTTTGTTTGCAAAGCAGCTTATTCAACAAACTCATTTATCTATGACAGATATCGCAATTACGACAGGCTATCAATCACTGAGACAACTGCAGCGGGCCATAGCGCAATATTGCGCTACGTCTCCTACCCAGCTTAGAAAAAAAGAGCCGGTTCAACAAAAGGCTATCTCTTTATTTCTTTCTTATCGGCCGCCGTACAATTGGCCCTACGTACGAGATTTTTTGGCAACTCGCGCTATTGAAGGCATGGAACGAGTAACGAACGAGAGCTATGAACGATACTTTTCATGCAATGAAAGTTTAGGCTTTTTTAAAGCCATTCACGACGAGGCGCGCCACGGATTCAAACTTCTCATCGACATGCCTGATTTAGGTCGTCTTCATACGATAATTGAAAATATAAAGCAGGTACTAGATCTTCACGCTGACCCGCTGTTAATTGAACAAAGCCTATTGCAGTCTGGGTTACCGCCGAGCAAGTTAACGCCTGGGCTACGCCTTCCCAGTGCATGGAGCGTATTTGAAAGCGGCTGCCGGGCTATTGTAGGCCAGCAAGTTAGTGTAAAAGCGGCTATTGGCCAGGTGACTTTACTGGTACATCAGCTGGGCGAAACGGTATCTGATGCGCTCCCGTCAAACGGTCTTGAATCTACAACGAGTGAACGCTACAGCTTTCCCTCGCCTGAAAGTGTGGCCGAAAACAGTCTTGAATTCTTACGTATGCCACAGGCGAGAAAAGAGGCCGTACGTCACTTTGCTCGTTTATTCATAAACGGTAACATGCCAAGCCATGAAGACATACTCGCCATTAAAGGCGTGGGGCCGTGGACGCTCGACTATTTAAAAATGCGGGGGGAGAGAAACCCTGATATTTACCTTGGCGGTGATTTAATCGTTCGTAAAATGGCGCAGCAGTACCCCATAGCGCCCGAAAAAGCGGCACCTTGGCGCAGTTATTTAACCCTTCAATTGTGGCAGTTAAGCAATCAGTAAAGAGAGTCGTAAGTATGAAATATACAGATTTCGTGAACAGCATACAGGGGCTTGTTAAAGTTGAAGCCACTGATAAAGGCATAACGGCTATCGAGTTCGTGAGTGCCGCTGAATCAGATAATACGGCCAACGCGAAGCAGGGTGGCATAGGCAGAAAAACTGCAGCGCAAGAAAGCGCGCTAAGCAACGACCTTCATTCGCAAAAAAACGCCATCACCGAAGCAGCGTGCAGTCAGTTACAAGCATACTTTGACGGTACGTTACGCGAGTTTGACCTACCGCTTTGCCCTAAAGGTACGGCGTTTCAGAATCAGGTGTGGGATGCCTTGCAGCACGTTAAATACGGCGAAACCGCTAGCTATTTAGATATCGCAAAAGTCATTGGCAACCCAAAAGCTGTCCGCGCCGTGGGTATGGCAAATGGTCGTAACCCTATTGCTATTGTTGTGCCTTGCCATCGTATAATCGGAAGTAATAAAACCCTAACGGGCTATGCAGGTGGTTTACCGCGTAAGCAGTATTTACTTAATTTAGAAGGAGCCCAAGGGGTGCTGGGGCTATAAAAGAATGGGTGATAAGAAAATGGTGATAAAAGAATGGCAATAAGAGACATTATCTCGCTGCTGGTGTTAGCCGGTATCTGGGGCGGTTCATTTATTTTCATGCGTGTTGCCGCACCAGAATTTGGTATTTATGTATTAGTAGCCATTCGTACCGTGCTTGCTACAGCGGTATTGCTACCATTGCTGTTAATACGAGGGTCGGTAAAAGACATAAAGCGCCACTGGTTGGCTATTGCGCTGGTGGGCATGGCTAACACGGCGGTGCCTTTCGTCCTGTTTAATTACAGCAGCCTGCATTTAGAGGCAGGNGTTAATGCCATTTTAAATGCCACGGCTCCCATGTTTGGCGCCATTGTCGCTTGGCTGTGGTTAGGTGACAAACTAACAAAGTCAGCAGTAGCGGGGCTTTTTGTAGGCTTTGTAGGCGTGACCGTTATTAGTCAGCAAAAGCTCGGCGAGGGCGATATTAGTTTTCTTCCTATTTTGACTGCATTATTGGCCACCACTGGCTACGGCATAGCGGCGTGTATGATGAAGAAATGGTTGCAGGGGGTTAAACCTCTGGTTGTCGCTACAGGTAGTCAGGCTATGGCCAGCGTGATGCTAGCGCCATTCGCGCTTGCGACTTTGCCAGAAACAATGCCAAGCGTTAATGCATGGGTAAATGCGGTAGCGCTGGCTGTCGGTGGCACGGGCATAGCGTATATCTTGTATTTCAAACTCATAGCTGACATCGGCCCAGCCAAAGCCATTACTGTAGCTTACCTAGTACCACTATTTGGCATTATTTGGGGTGTACTGTTCTTGCAAGAGCACTTATCAATTCAAACCATTGTGGGTGGTTTAATGATTTTGTTCGGTGTGGCGTTAACCACAGGCGTTCTCAAAAGAAAACGCCTTAAGGTTAAACCTGCTTAAATTGAATCAAACTTGGGCTAGTCTATCAGCTGCATTCTTACTAAATTGCTGCCGTCGCGCTTGGCTTGATAAAGCGCGTCTTCCGCGTGCGCGGTTACTTCGTGCATAGCGCGCGGTGACGCGGTGTAAGATATACCAATAGACGCTGTAATAAGCAGTTCTGGTAACTCTTGTAGCGGCGGCAAGGTT
>JGI12218J13221_1000109_pt1 | contig 12787 bp, 10 predicted proteins | sample DeeseametaMP0203_FD_13221 | JGI IMG/M metagenome (IMG submission 13221) | reverse complement strand
CTTTAATGGTAACGGCTTGTGGGCCGCAAAAGCTATGGGAACGGGCCGTAAGTTGAGGGGAAGCGGCCCGATGAAGATGTGGGACGATATGGTAGAGCGGCTAGACCGCGTTATGTACGGAGATAAACAAGAATAATGAGACTATCTACCCAATTAAGTTCAAGCTTACTCGTTTTTTTAATACTGGTTTTTGCTGGTTCTTTCATAATAAACGTTAAGTTAACCAGAGAGTATGTAAACGAGCAGCTTGCTACCCACGCGCAAGATACCGCAACTTCATTAGGGCTTTCTGTTACGCCCTATTTGGGTGACGCTAACGGCCTGATTGTGGCCGAGACCATGGTAAATGCTATTTTCGACAGAGGGTTCTATCAGTATATTACCATTACTGACATGGAGGGGAATCTACTGATTGAAAGACGTAACCCAGATACTGTCGATACGGTTCCAACCTGGTTTACTGATATTGTAGAAGTTGCTCCCCCCGTTGAAAAAACAGAATTAAATGATGGTTGGACGATGGCGGGTGAACTCGCGGTTCAAAGTCACCCAGGCCTTGCAAATGAAACTTTATGGGAAAGCGTAAAGCAAAGTGCGTTTATGTTCTTTGCTGCTTTTGTTTTTGCCTATATTGCGCTGCTTTTTATTATTACTGCAATTACAAAACCGCTTCGTATTGTAGTAAACAAAATTGAAGATATTCAAAACCAAAAGTTTTCCCACATTAACTACAAACCGTTTACCAAAGAACTTTCTTTTATAACCCAGGCAGTAAACAGGCTTTCTACTTCTGTTGAGGTTATGTTTAAAGAACTAACACAAAAAGCCGAACAGTTCAGAATTCAAGCCTTTGAAGACAACCTTACTGGTGTGCAAAACAGGAACGCTTTCACACGCCATATGAATGCGCTACTTAGTAAAACTGCCACCTCGGATGAAGGCTATGTAATTTTAATACGTCTTGCCCAACTAAACGCTATTAACATGACGTTAGGCGCGCAAGATGGCGATAATTATGTAACTGCGGTAGCTAAAGAGCTAAGGAACTTTACTTCTAGCATTCAGGAAACGGCGTTTCTGTTTAGGGTATCTGGCGCTGATTTTGTATTGGTGACAGAGTCGATGACTAAGCAAGATTGCGAAGCCCACATAAATGTACTCTGTAGTACCCTAGCACCTTGCAACCCACTTAAAGATGGCAGTAAAGCAGTATGGATTGGTGCTGCGCAATTTAATGATGAACAGTCTTTTTCTGAAATTATGGAAAATGCCGACAGCGCACTGATGGCTGCGACCAAACAACCTCACGGCTGGCAGTTCGCTTCTGAGCTTTCTCATATTCACAGTAACACGGCGTGGAAAGAGCGTTTAAACCAAATTTTAGACCAGCAATACGCCGATATACTTATTCAGCCTGTAATGAACGTTGAAAAAAACACACCCGCTTACTGCGAGGCGTTTGCGCGATTTAAAGACAAAGATACTGGCTCCCCTATCCCTATGTCACAATTAATTCCCGCATCTGAGCGTTTGAACTTAATTCCAGAGGTAGATAAGTTGGTGGTAAGCTTAGTGCTTAAAAAACTGGCAAAAGATAAAAGGAATGTTGCAATTAATATTGCAAATGCATCTTTAGCCAGTGGGTCGTTTAGGCAATGGCTGTTAGGTTTGCTGAACCAAAATGAAGCGCTGTGCACTTATTTGATCTTTGAATTAGAAGATTCAGCGTTAATTCACCACAAGAACGATGCAGTATCATTTTGTAAAGCACTAGTTAGTTTAGGCTGCAAGATTACGGTTGAACATTTTGGAGACAATCTTGCATCATTAGCTGGGTTGAGGGCTATTCAGCCTCATTTTGTAAAAATTTCCGGCAAACTTACGAAAGATGTTCACTCAGACAAAGATAGTCAGTTATTTGTAAGTAGTTTATTAAGCATTGCACGCGGGTTAAGCATTAGCATTATTGCTGAACTTGTCGAGAACGAAGCCGAGTCGGTTGCACTATCGCAACTACATGTTTCGTATCAGCAAGGCTTTTACTTTGCCAAACCTTCGTTATGGCAGTATTAGTAAGCCTAAAATGAATAGATGTATAACAAAAACGAGATCTTATACGTTCACTTGTTGTACAATAAAGCCATATGGTGTTAGCAAGAAGCTAACCCGACGTTTTTAATCTAAGGATAAGTTATGCGTAGCAACATTATTTTATCTGTGCTCTTTTGCGTGTTGATTGCTTTTTCAACGGCATCTTTTGCTCAAGAGGGCAGCGTACCCGGTTTGCAAGTTAGAAACCTTTTAGTTACTGAAATTGAAGAGGGTGCATCGGTTGAGCAAGCTGCAAGTGAAGTAAGCCAGACAGTACTTGACGAAGCATTGTTTTTTGATGCGGCGGGTATGGCTTATTTAGGCGGAAACCAAAGTGCTTTTGAATCACTTGTAGGCCTTTTGAATGATAACGCCACGGGGTTTGAGCTTGCTATAGCAGGTTTTACGGCGTTTCCTGAACAGGCTGCGCAGGTTGTTACCATTGCTATATTAATGTTTCCAGAAGACGCTAACGAAATCTACAACATAGCCCTTCAAATGCAGGTTATTAGCGAAGAAGACGCATTATTAGCGGTTATTAATGCTGGCGTAGACCCTAGCACGTTAACAGCAACTGCTGCAGGTGCTGCAGGTAATACGTTTTCTCCGCTAGGTGTAGGTACTGGTGCTGCAGGCGCAGGCGGTGGCGATACAACCATTTCAGCTAACTAGGTTGCTTTAATTTATATTTAAATTCTACGTTAGTTAGTTGTAATTGCTTATGTTTAATTTTCAGAAAACCGAAAAGTTTCTTTTCGGTTTTCTTTTGTTTACCTTGTTCTGGCTGCCTTTGTCACTAGGAGCCAACCGCCCGTGGGCATGGGCATTAATGCAAATGTCGTTTTTCTTTATCGGCGGCGTTTTATTACTCATTAACAACTCTTTACTTTCAAAGCTATACGCACAATACAAGGTGCTTGTTATTATATGGATGGCATTCTTAGCCTGGCAGCTAATTAATATAATCCCCCTTCCTTTTTCTTTAGTTGAAGTCCTTCGCCCTGAACGCGTTCACTTTATGATGAACGAAAATATTCAGTACGTGGAAGATATAAGGTCGCAGTGGCTTTCACTAAGTTTCGATGTTGGGCAAAGCAACGTTACGTTTTTTAAATCGCTTGCCTATTGCTTCTTGTTTTTCATTGCACTTACGCTTATCAACACAGGTAAACGCCTTAGGTACACTTTGATAGTAATTAGCGCTGCAGGTGTGTTTCAAGCTATATATGGTGCATTGGAAGTATTGTCTGGCTTGAAGTACAGCTTAATTTTCAAACTGCCTGTTTCTCATATTGCCACGGGAAGCTTTGTTTATAAAAATCATTATGCCAATTTTCTATTACTTTGCTTAAGTGCTGCCATTGGTTATATGATAGCTAGCTTGCGTGTTCGAAGCGGTTCAAGTCCAAGAGAGCGATTACGTAGCATAGTGCGCTTTTGGTTAAGTAATAAAGTGCTGTTTCGTATTGGTATTATTATAATGGTTATAGCGCTGGTTATGTCCCGTTCTAGAATGGGTAATAGCGCATTTTTTATTGCCATGACAATTACGGCCACATTGGGCTTAATTTACTTTAAGCCTCGCCAAAAAAGCTATGTGGTGCTATTCATAAGCATGCTGGTTATAGATGTGCTTATTGTTAGTAGTCTTTTTGGTCTTAAACAGGTGCAGCAGCGCATTGAACAAACCACCTTAACGCAAGAAAGCCGTGATGAAGTGATAACCGATGCCCTGCCCCTTCTTACCCAATACGGGATCATAGGTACAGGTGGTGGTACCTTTTATACCGTATACCCTCAGGTTCAAAGTGAGTCTATTCAGCACTTTTACGACCACGCTCATAACGAATATCTTCAATTTGCTATTGAATTTGGCGCAGTAGGTGCGGCGCTGCTGGCAACCTTAGTGTTGGTATGCGCTAAAAGCGCCATGAGTGCTATTCGTCATCGACGACACCCCCTTCCACGGGGAACCGCATTTGCAGGTGTTATGGCAATAATAGGAATGGCTTTACACAGTACTGTCGACTTCCCTCTACAAGCACCGGCAAATACCGCTATATTTATTGTACTGTTAGCACTAGGTGCGTTAAGTCGCGATATCCCTATGGGGCGGCGAGATAGATAGCCACAATTAGTTTTATGACACAAGGGGACCTGTGTGGTACTAAAGATAAAGCGACCGATAAAAGAAGAGCCTAACGTTCAGCACATGCTAGAGCGTATGCCCAAAAATGTTGCAGATTCCTTTACCGACGACCAGTTGTTTCATTTAAATACCGCGCTAGCCGGGCGGCGCTGGGGTAGTCACAAGGTAGATGTAAGAGGCACAATAGGCTTGTTGCGAAGCCGATATTATTTTGTGCTTTTAGCAGGGCGAGATAAGCGAGATCTTTCTCGTACAGAAAGCCGAATTGGTAAATTGGTGATGGCGGCTATTGTTGCCTTGTTCTTGTGCGTATCTTTAGTACTAGGCCTAGTATTGCTGTATATATTAAAAAGTTGGTTGGGCATTAACCTTTTTGAAGGGTTCTCATTAGGCTTGTGGGATTGGCTAAAGGGAAAAGGATAGCTAATTGTAGGTTATGCAGTTGGGTATGCGTTTTTTAACCGGATAACTTGCGTCTCGCAACCATCTGCATACGGCTTCATTAGCATTATGCTTTTGAATGGTTTTTAACACAAAATCTCTGCTTAGCGGATTTTCGATCCCTAGGTTTAAATGGTGTTTCAGCCTTTCTTTTATTTTTACATAGTGAAAAGACCGCGCATTAAATACCTGTAAGCCAAAATCAACAATGAATTTATGTAGTATAGCATCTTGCGGCCCTGCTCTATTCGCACTTTCTAAGTAGCTGTAAAACTCGTCGTCTAATTCACCCTGCTGACGTTTTACAGAAGCTAAGCCAATCCAACTACCGCTCCAATTAGGTCGAAGCTTCAGGCTTTTTTCATAGCTTTTTGCCGCTTCTTGTAAATTAAACACCTTATTTGTGAGGTCTGTTTTTGTGCTATCAGTATTTTTAGTTTCCGCTTCGGTGATAGCCTTCCACTCAAATAGCTGCCCTTGTATTTGATAGTACAGCGCGTTATTTGGGAAATAATTAAGCGCATTATCAATTTTATCTAAAGCGCTATTTACCTTTTGTGTTGAAGCTTTATCTGGCGATAACTGCCATACTTCAATACTGTTCTTTACACTGTAGTATGCGTTGCCCGCTATAAACAACTGCATACTCCATACAAAACCGAACGCAGCAAGTAAAAAGCCTATCCATTTAAGTAAAGCACTGTTATTAGCTAACGCGTTTAATACTTTATTTGTCATTTTCTACGTCGCTATCAATAGGGAACGACACAATAGCTCCCGGTCTTTTGATAAAAACCTCGTTAGCAAATTCAGTACTAAACTGAGACACAACTTCAAACGCTTCTTGCATGTCGTTGGGGCGACGAACCAGGTCGTGAGTGTCAGAAGCTACAACGTGAAACGCCTTACTTTGCATCATAGATAACGCGAACTCTTCTACTTTGTCACCAAAACGACCTGTTAACGCGCCAGCCGTTACTTGGAACATACATCCTTGGCGTTGCAACCAGTTGAACTTATGTTGCTCTGCCAATAGTTCACGGTTGCGTTCTGGGTGAGCGATAAGTGGCTGCACATTATTTTTTAATAGCCATTTAATTAGTGCTTCCAACCCTTGCGGGATATGGCTATGTGGCATTTCAAGCAACAATATGTACTTGCCATTATATTCGCCCAAAAAAGGCAATTCTTTTTGCTTGTACCATATTGGTATAAGTTCGTTTACGCGAACTTCAGCAGCGAACGAAAGAGAAAGCGGAATACACGCGCGATTAACTTCTTGTAGAAATACCTGAAAAGTTTGTTCGATAGACTGTGACGTATTGTCAAAGTAACCTTTATGTATGTGGGGTGTGCAAACCATATGGCGAACGCCGCCATCAACAGCTTGCTGTGCCATTTGTAAGGCAATATCTAGAGACCTGGCACCATCGTCGATGCCAGGTAATATGTGGCTATGTAAGTCTATCAATAAATGCTGTTAGCTGTTTTTATGACTGGTATACCCGTACTGATCATAAAAACCAGCGTACCTTTGTGCTGCTCCTGATTTGCGTAAGTCTACTTGATTTAGTACTACACCATCAAGACGATGACCCACTTGAAGGAAACGAGACAAGCCATTGTTAATTAGCTTTTCACTGGTACTGTCAGCACGCACAACATAAATAACCGAGTCACACGAGTTAGCAATAACCATAGAATCACTTACCGCTTGCGTCGGTGCAGTATCAATAACTACATATTTGTACTGTGTTTTAAGATGTTGAATTAGCTCGTTAAAACCTTTATCTGAAAGTAGCTCTTGCGGGTTAGAAGGAATAGTACCAGCAGATAGAATATCAATATTAGACTCTTCATCCCTTACTAAACACTCGTCGAATGTATGAGATTTGAGTATAAGATTCGCTACACCTGGCTGGTAATTTGGAATATTGAATTGCTTGCCAACACTAGGGCGGCGTAAGTCTGCATCGATAAGAATAGTTTTATCTAGCTGCCCGAGTGCAAAAGCCAAGTTAATCGAAACCGTTGTTTTACCTTCTTTAGGCACACTAGACGTTACCATTATTGCCTGTTGCTCTTTATCTAAATTAAGTAACGACAAGCTGGTACGAAGTGTACGCACAGATTCAGCAAACTGGTGTTTTTTGCCGTCGAAGAATGAACGAACTGGCAAGTCTGTCTTTTTCTTATGTGGCAACCAAGGAATTAGCCCCAACATACGCTGCCCTAGCTTACGCTCTACGTCTTCTACCGAGCGTATGCCACTGTTAAGCGTTTCCATTGCAATGGCTAAAAACACACCAAAGCCAACGCTGAACACAAACGCTGCACCAATTAACAGCTTTTTGTTAGGTTTTGAAGGCACATAATTTGGGAGCGCTTTATCCAACACTCTTGCATTGGCAGACTCAAAGCCACCTAACTCATCGGTTTCTTTCAAGCGTGTGAAGAACGAATTATAAAGCTGCTGGTTAATATCGACTTCGCGCTGAAGGGCCTTGCGCTGATTATCCAATGCGGATAGGTCGCGAAATTCTGCTTTTGCTCGTGAAACTTCTCTTTCTAACTGAGCAACACGATCTTCCGATACTTCATATTGCGTAGTTATACTTCTGATAAGGTCGCGAATTTGGCCGCTTAATGTTTCTCTGATGGATGATAGCTCAGCGTTTGCTGCGATCATACGCGGGTGTTTAGGCCCATATACATTGCTAAGTTCACTTACCCGCGTCATCGCCTTAGCTTCGTCGCGGCGAACGTCTCTAATAGTCGGGTGGTTAAGCACTTCAGGCAGGCGTGCAATGTCGTTTAATGAAACATCATTACGCGTTTGCTTGTAAATAACCGCGTTTAATTTAAGCGCCGTTTGCGCATCTAATAACTGCTTACTTAACTGCTCTAGTTCTTCAGACGCTAAACCTACTACACCATCAATGTTTACCACTTGGTTTTCTTCATAGAACTTCGCCAAATTACGTTCAGCAACATCTAGTTTCTGCTTCAAACCTTCTAAGCTTTCTGTAAGAAAAGACGTCGCTTTTGCCGTCATATCCAGCTTAGCTTGAAGATAGTTCTCGATGTACACATCGGTAACAGCGTTGGCCAATTCAGCCGACAGCTGCGGAGATTCGGTGGTAACGGTAATACGCATTACTTGCGTGTTATCTACCATTTCTACAGACAACGCTCTCATTAGCAAGGACGTAGCTTTACGTTTTTTAGCCGCTAAAATTTGCTCTTCGGTAAGCTCTTTTGGCTCTTCCTGCGGCAAAAATGGTAATGCCTCTAGAAGACTGGCTTTAAGCTGGTCGGCAATACCTGGCTCTTCTTTGGCTGGCATAAACTCTTCATTATTCCATAATGACAAGCTTTCCACCGTACGCTCTGCAATTTGACGCGACTGCAAAATTTCAAACTGAGTTTGCATGTAGTCTTTACGCTTGGTATCTAAGCCATAGACTTCTTCAATTGAAACAACGTTAGCTTTGTCAGCTTCTACCAAGATAGTGGTGGTAGAGGTATACATGGGCGTCATGCGCATAACTAACAGCGCAACTAAAATTGTGAACGCAATTGCTAATGAAATAATACGAAATGCGTAACGCTTTATAATTCCTAAATAATGAGCAATGTCGATGGTTTCATTTTCAAACACACCGGCGTTTAACTCTTCCCTGCTATTTACTGCCATTTTTATTCCTGAACGCTACGTAAAATTTAGAAGAAACGCTGATTAATGGTGATAATGTCACCAGGCTGGATCATGTCGCTAACCGTTACTGTGAACTCGTTAGTTCTGCCATCTTTTTCGCGAATGATTGTTATTTTGTCGCGCGCTGCTCGTTCGGTGTACCCGCCTGCTAACGCCGCCGCTTTATTTACCGACAACCCTGGTTGGTAAGCATAACCGCCAGGGCGCTTTACTTCGCCATCAATAAAGAACGGGCGATATTCCACGATAGCTACAGAAACAGATGGATTAACAAGGTAGTCACCTAGTAAACCGTCGTATATAAGCTGTTCTACTTGTGCTGCAGTTAGGCCTACAAGCTTTATTTCACCAAGAAATGGATAGTTTATTGTGCCAACGTCAGGAAGGCGAACCTCCATAGACAGATCGTCTTGCCCGAAAACACTTATTTGTATTCTATCGCCAGAGCCCAGCTGATATTGGCTCATACTTAAATTACCCTCTTGGGCCGTAACGACGTTCGAGAGGAGTAAGAAACAAATTAAGAAGAAACTATAAACTACACCATTCTTCACAACGTAACCTCTGCGGATAAACCTACAATGTTTCTATCGTAACCTATTGATTCTCTATTGCTGTCACGATCTGCTAACTGGTAAAACAGCGAGAACGATAAATAACGACGTGCTTGATAATTTAGAGAGGCTGAATAGCGCATCAGCTCGTCATCACGGTTTTCTATACCTTCATCATTTAATACATATTCATTGGTTTCACGAGTTATACTCACAGAAGAACTTAGACGATTTAACCACTCATGATTCCATGATGCAGTATAGTCTCTGCCACGAATGAAGTTTCCTTCGCCGTTTGTTTCGCGAGTATCCGCATTGGTCGAGAAGCGGAACGTTGAATATGAAACAGGTTGCCACTCTACTCCAACTTCCCAATCTGTTCCGTAAAAGGTGCTTCTTGTTGCAGATTCAAAATCTTTCTCTTTATAACCGACTTTCGCAAAACCCGTTGTTGCAGCAGTCGATTCCCAAGTTACACCTAATAGAACACGTGTCTCGTCACTATCACGTGTTTCAATCCCGGTTTGGTTATCGTATCTGACATAAGTTTGGGTGACATCAAGAACGGCTGTAGTCGCTGAACCTATTCTATAACCCAATTCAGCGCCTACTTTATTTTTTACGCGATCTCGAATTAGGTAAGCTTGTTCAGACCTATCATAGTCTAGCGTTTCACGGTTGGCTTTGAGCGTTAACAAACCATCAGATGTAGCAGCGCCGTACATGTATTCACCACCGAAATAAGTACTTTTATACCTGTCAGGAGTAGTAATAGCTGTACCAAGGCCTAGTGAGAAGCCGGTGCCTCTCTCTTCATGACCGTCTTCATATTGAGCGACAGCATTGACTCGATGGCGACTGTTCAACTCGAAGTCACCCGAAGCTTCTACAAAATGATCGGTGTAATCGTCGTTATCACTAGAAAAATAAACGCCGCGTTCTAATCTATATCCAACTTGAACTGGGTTACCATCTACTTCTGTAGCAGCGATCAATTCCGGTGATAACGTAGCGCGCCAGCTATATATTTTGGGGTCATCATCACGCGCATATGCAACGTTATCAACATAAGCCATTGACGAAGTAAATGATGGTATTAAATCGAATTGTCCAGCTTGGATTCGACCGGCCTCTTGGGCATATAGTGTCGGGGTGGCGCAAATTACCGACATTGCTATGATGCTTTTGGTCCTTTTAAACATGTTTTTTCCTTCCTTCGATGACCTATCTGTAATGACAAATTATTAACTGTAACTTCGTTTCGGTTTCACACATTGCACAAGCAAATAATTCTATAAAGAGACAAATTGCATCTTTTACAGCTTTCGGTGTTTTTTTACCGATTTTTCTAAACTATATTTTACCGGGAGCAATAGACGTGCCGTTTTTACGGGATCGTGCTTTGATGTATAAGAAGTTGGTTCATTCACATCTGAGTTAAACTCTTTGGCTTACTACCACGTCAGCCAAAACGAAAGTATGCACTAAAATACTTAGGTAATGTTTCAGCTATATGTCGTCACGCTATTTCGCTTAGTATGCTATCGTATTTACATAACTAATGGAAAGTACACGAGTAACATTCTACTCTTTCTGCACCAACTTAGTACGAAACAAAGTCGTTTGCTGTAATAAAATTACAATAACAGTCCGATATTGTTACAATGGCAACCAACGAATTTGAAATTACTAAGGTTATTACATTTATAATACGTAGTTAGACGAATGGAAGAGGAGACGACACCATCAGGCGTGAATCTTGCATAATTTAAGACGAATGTATTAGTTGTTTTTATTTTATACGTAATATTTGGATCAGGTTAATAGAATAACCAAAACATCCATTGCGACGGCCTTCACTTTTCATCTAGAGATTACCTAAATGGACAATAGAGTAGATTCTAACAAAGCGATTAAAGCTCATCCGGTAGAGCCCAATACCAGTGGTGGTTTAGTTGTTAGAAACCAAAGTGGTTTTTCTACTATTTACAGGCTTATTGACCTTTCACTTGTCACCATTCTTTACTACTCATCTGCCGCTTATTACGGTACGAAGATAGACACTACAAGCCTTATCCTTCTATTCATTAATGTAATTTGCTTTCAAGTTTCAGCAGAGGGCGTAGAGCTTTATAGGTCTTGGCGTGGTCATAGGACACCAGAAATGCTGCGAGCAGCGGCAATTACATGGATGCTGAGCATTTTAGGCACTTTGACTATGGGGTACTTTTTCGTTCAGGAAATTAAGACTCCACCTCCTGCAATTCTATTATGGTTCGCTTCGTCATTCGTAGTACTCATAATGTGGCGTTTTGTAATGCGTAAGTTTCTATTTCGCATTCGTAAAAGTGGTTTGAACTCACGTCGCTCTATTATAATTGGCGCTACCCAACTTGGTGCAAATGTCGCACTTCAGATACAACAAAACGAACATTTAGGTATCAAGTTCAACGGGCTTTATGATGATAGAGAAGCTGAAAGACTGCCACACGAAATGCAAGGCGCGGTACTTGGAAATATAGAAGCCGCGATAGAAATGGCAAAGCGCAATGAAGTTGATTACATTTACATTGCCCTTCCGATGAGTGCAGAAAACCGAATTCGCAGCATACTAGAGCAGTGTAGTGATACTACGGCAAACGTTTATGTTATTCCGAACTTCTTCATGTACAACCTACTAAACGCTCGCTGGCAGACGGTAGGTAACGTACAGGCGCTAAGCGTTTACGACACCCCATTCCAAGGCGCCAGTGATGTATTGAAGCGGTTTGAAGATGTTGTATTAAGCAGTCTGATTCTAATGTTGATATCCGTTCCCATGTTAGCAATTGCGGCCGCAGTTAAGCTTACGTCTAAAGGGCCCGTAATTTTTAAGCAAAAGCGTTACGGGTTAGATGGTAAACAAATTACGGTTTACAAATTCCGGTCTATGACAACCCAAGATAACGGCGCGGTTGTTAAGCAAGCAACGAAAAATGATGCGCGTTTAACCAAGATTGGCGGCTTTTTAAGAAGAACCTCCTTAGATGAACTTCCGCAGTTTATTAATGTTCTGCAAGGCCGCATGTCGATTGTCGGTCCTCGCCCTCACGCTGTGGCGCACAACGAAGAATACCGTAAGATCATTACTGGCTACATGTTACGTCATAAGGTTAAACCAGGAATTACAGGCTGGGCACAGGTAAATGGCCTGCGTGGTGAGACTGAGACAACTAACAAAATGGTACAGCGCGTTGAATATGATTTAGATTACATACACCGCTGGTCTATATGGTTTGATATCAAAATCGTGTTTATGACCGTTTTCAATGGATTTATAAATAAGAACGCTTACTGATAACGTTCACTGAAGTTCTTTGAAGAAAGCGGCGGTCTGCCGCTTTTTTTGTGCCCCTCACTCCTTAAATAAGTGAAAAAGCCATCTCGGCCTAATTCAATGCTGTGCTCAATCAATTTCGGCTTTATTAGTTTGTAGAGCTTGCGCGTCCCTATTTGCGGCATATACTTGCGCCAATAAAGTACCCACTCTTTAATCACCAATAGCTCTGTCTTCTATGCCCCATACGAGAAACAGCCTGGTAAACCGACTGTCTGGATATTCCCACAACCCGGCATGCTGCCGCCAAATTTATTTCTTTTCTTGTTTTGGCTTGCCAGACGTACCGGATAAGTACTTTTTTCTGAGACCCGCTCCATACTCGTTATCCATAATATCTACCATTCCATTAAGGAGTTTATTACGGAGCTTTTCGTCAGCTAATTCTCTCTCGAGACGTTTTATTTTTTCGGCTGGTGTTTCTTTTGAACTTGGCATAAGTGGATGCTGAAATGGTT
>JGI12218J13221_1000101_pt1 | contig 13294 bp, 10 predicted proteins | sample DeeseametaMP0203_FD_13221 | JGI IMG/M metagenome (IMG submission 13221) | reverse complement strand
GGGAAATGAATATCGCCTATCGCATCAAACCCGTCGGAGATATCGTTTGCGAGTTTGGTCAACGTACGCCTTGCGTCGTGTTCGAACACAGGCTTGAACTGGGGTGTCTGGAAGTATCGCTTTTCTCGCGAATCGTAAGACAGGTTATCCGGTGCAAGCTCTTTGTAAATACCGAAATCGCGTGAGCCTGCCGACAAGCCGACTTGAAAACGATTAATTAAGTCCTGACGATAAATCGCACCTTTGAATAATAGGCAAAAGTCGATGTAGGCAAGGCGTTGTTTTTGAGCAAAGCTGATAGCGTCGAGCATCGGCCCTGTGAACTATTCTATACTTTAGTACAGTGTGGTTCATTTTAAGACAGATGTAAAGCTCTATACTACTAGCTAACTTAAAATCTTGGCAAAAGCCAACGGATACTCAGGGTACCATTGTAACTTACATGACAACATGGTTATTTTGAACAAATTCGATTAATTACTTTATCTTTGTCGGCATCCCAGTTATCACGATCTTCTAAGTCGCAATACGCGAAATATTCGTCGAGAAGTCTTACCTCAACAGCCCATTCTAATTTCCGCTCGCAAGCCCGTGCCTTTTGCCCTCCCCGGCAGTTGATAACGACATTATAAACTTCACCAGTACCAAACTCTTGATAAAAGCTAACCGAGCAATCTGAAATTTGCTGCAATGCTCTTTTTTGGCAACTATCGGGTTTACCAGAACTAGTTGTTGAGGTAGTAGATGATTTACTATCGCTAACCAGTGCTTTAAGCAGTGACGCCGTAAACTTGATAGAGTCTTGTTGAATACTTCTTTTTATTTTCGCTACGTTTTCTCGCAGCATAGGAATATCGAGAATGCTAACTGCTTTTTCGGCCCAAAATAGAGCTTTCTCCTTGTCCTGCTTTACATGCTTTCCTTTGAAGTAAAGATAGGATAACTCCATGCAGCTATCGAGATAGTCTTGTGCTGCTGCTTTTTTTAGCCAATAGGTAGCCTTCTGTGAATCTCTCTTTACTCCCACCCCTTTACTATAATTCAAATACGACCGATGTTGAGCGACGGCATCACCAAGGTTAGCCGCTGTTGTTAAATATGAGTTTGATTTAACAAGGTCAACAGCAACACCTCTGCCTTTCTTATAGATATCGGAAATGTAGAGTAGTGCTCCGATATGACCCTGTTCCGCAGCTAACTCAAATTGACGAAGCGCAGCTCTATAACTTTCACCTTCGTCGACAATTATGCTCTTTTGACGATAGTAATACTCGCCTAATAAATATTGCGCATTACTGTGCCCCTGCCACGATGCTTTATTCAGCCATTTATGAGCAGCCGGGTAGTCAGGCTTATCTAAAAATGGCTTAGCCCCCGTGTAGTAAATCTTACCCAATAAATACTGGGATGTATCAGAGCCGTATTTAGCTGCATACTGCAGCCATTTGAAATACATTTGTTGATTTTTCGCTACTACAATACCTTTCTCATGATACAACGCCATGAGATCTGCACACCTATACACTTTTAGGCCGTTAAACTTATCGAGCAAATCCTTACATAGGGTAAACGCTTTCTGATACTCACCTGCTTTATGATAAGAAAGTGCTTCGTTAAGTAGATATGATGACTTTGAAGGTGGGGGCGCTGTGCCATAGCTATTACTGCTATTTAGGAGCAAATATCCTGTGAGAATATGTACAATAAGAATAGCCACACGTTGAGACATAAGTGAACCCCCTTTTCATTGAAAAATGTCGCGAAAAGGTAATTCAGGCGTAAGGCAGCCAATCCATCTCGAGGAAAGTATTTGCAATATCGTAATTAGTGTATTGCTTAACGTGAGTATTTGAAAGGCGAACTTAATACTAGAGTTTGTGATACCAAACCGGTTATGCCAGCTTTATACTTCTTGATAAACGGTAATACCTAAGCTTTTCAATTATTAGTGTACGGTAAGAATAGTAAAACAAGGAAGTAGTACATGCCCAAAAACAAAACCACTTTTATCGATTTACTCGTTGAATTACCATGGTGGGTGTCGGTACTAGTATCCACCACGGCCTATGTAATGATGGTACATGTGTTGCCATCCATTCAAACCAATAATCAAATCACCGCCATGGTGTTTAAAGCCTTTGTGGTCCCCGCCCCTTATATCGCTGGCGTGATATTGCTCGCTGCTCCCTTTGCATTTTTGAACGCTCGCCGTAAGGCTAAACAGTTAGATACGCAACGTAATATAAATACCATTCGCGCTCTTCATTGGCGTAATTTTGAAGAGCTGGTGGCCGAAGCCTATCGCAGGCAAGGATACCGTGTAACTGAAGGCGGATATGGTGCCGATGGCGGCATTGATTTAGAGCTTCGAAAAGATGACCTGCTTACCTTGGTGCAATGCAAACAATGGAAAACGCAAAAGGTTGGCGTAAATGTGGTGCGGGAAATGTTTGGTGTGCTGACTGCACATCAGGCTAACCACTTTATTATCATTAGTTCTGGCACCTTTACCCAACAAGCTATCGACTTTGCGGCAGGTAAACCTATCGAGCTGATTGATGGTTCAAAACTATTGGCACTGGTAGACGATGTACAAGTTTCACCACAGGTCACTATTGAAAAAACCAAGGTATGCCCAAAATGTTCTGGTGAGTTAGTAGAAAGAACGGCGAAACGTGGCCCTAATACTGGTAATACGTTTTGGGGGTGTTCCAACTTTCCGAAATGCCGTTATACCGAGTAAACAAGGATAGAGATGAAAGACCTGGATGTTCATAAAAAAGTGGCCGTACTGATTGATGCGGATAATGCACAATTAACCAAATTATCGCCCATACTGGATGAAATATCCGCGCACGGTCACGTGCTAATAAAACGGGCTTACGGTGATTGGTCTGCCGAGACCTTAAAGAACTGGAAGAAGCCGCTTAATGAACTGGCGATCCAGCCTATTCAACAGTTTGCCTATACCACCGGAAAGAACTCTACCGATGCATCGATGATTATTGATGCCATGGACTTACTCTATTCAGACCGAATTGATGCCTTTGCATTGGTTTCCAGTGACAGTGACTTTACCAAGCTGGCCTCTCGTTTAAGAGAATCGGAAAAGTTTGTGTTTGGTGTGGGAGAAAAGAAAACACCGGTGTCGTTTCGTAATGCCTGTGATGATTTCATCTTTACCGAAAACTTAGGCGCTGAACCGGTATCAAATAGCGATACACCAAAGGCGGATAATGCTGTTACTGCCAATGGTGCGGAAGAACTAATCCCTGCCCTATTAAAGGCATGGGAACTATATCAGAATGATGATGGTTGGGTTAACGTTGGTCCTGCTGGTAGTTTTCTCAAACGAGCTAAACCAGACTTTGATCCTCGCACTTATGGTTCGGCTAAATTTACCGGTGTCGTTGCAGGTTTGTCTTCCATATTTGAAATGACGAAACAGAAAGGTAAAGGTACAACACAAATGATCTTTTACCGGCCCATAATTGCCACAACAGAGCTCAAATAAATCCCAGTTCATTGAAGCCTATACGCTTAGGAATGGTTTGCTTCATGTTCACTGAGAACACCAAACATTATATGAATCAGCCTCAACTTGATCTGTCAGATTCGAATAATAGGACTCAATCAAACCTGACAGTCGCATATGTGCCAGAAGTTGCCGTTCACGAGCAGGTATCATAATGGAACGTTTGTACGTGAAACAGACAATTTTCCTTTCCCATGGAAACGCAGAATATGGTTTTTTCATGGGAAATGGGTGTTACTATGAAGTCTCAGTAATAAGCTGTTATGACTTAAAACGATGAACTGGATAAATCTAATAAAATACTCGAGCGTTCAACTGCGAAAACTTGATGATCAGGGTGTGCCTTGTGGTTTTGGTTCTGGCTGTCTACTTGACTTCAAAGGTGGACGTTTATTATTGACTGTATTCCATGTTGCACAAAAATCATCAAAATGGAGTGCGCAGATAAAGTTTGATGATGAAACTCAAAAAATAGAAGTTTTATTTTTAAATGAATTTAGTTATTTGGCTGGCTTTTCAGAAGATGAAAAAATGATAAAAGATGTAGAATTTTCTTTTCATCCTGTTCATCCAGATTTCAAAAGCTTTTATCACAATAGAAACTGGAAGGGTGAGACACTTGAGCTTAAAGAAAGGCCTGTCTTTACGGTGAGTGATATTGGAGAGCCGAATAAAAATACACTCTATGGGTTCTCTGGTGATATCAAACCAACACTATTTCCTGATTTAAATGCTTTTGAAACCACTCAGCATATCTACCATGGGCTGAGGTTTGATAGAGTGGAAAATGACGTATTGTATTTTAAATTACCTGAAAATCATCCAGGACATGAAATGTTTCAAGGCTGTAGTGGTGCGCCAATTATTGGAGAAGATGGCAAGGTTGTAAGTCTTGTGAGCGGTGGCTGTGATAACACCAACGAAATTTTCGGCTGTAACCTTGCCAAATGTATAAGAACTTTAGATTACTTTTTGGAGTAGCTTTTCATAACAAAGCCAGCCAGAGTTATCTGTGCGGCTCAAATGTCATAGCAAGGGATGGCGGGAAATGGCCCGGAACGATAACAGTTAATATGCGGTTTTTAGGGGCCGAAACATTTAACTGTTTAGTGTCTCCTATCTTACATCACAGGAATCAAATGGAAAAAAGATATCAGGTATTTGTAAGTTCAACTTACGCAGATCTAAAGGAAGAGCGGCAGCATGTCATTCAAGCCCTTATGGAAATGGATTGTATCCCAGCTGGAATGGAGCTGTTTCCTGCTGCAGACGAAGAGCAATGGGAATTTATAAAGAAAGTAATCGACGACTGTGATTATTATTTATTGATTGTAGGAGGTCGGTACGGTTCAACTACTGACGATGGTATAAGTTACACAGAAAAGGAATTTGATTATGCTGTAGAAAATGGACTCAAAGTAGTCGCTCTGATTCATGGTGAGCCGGATGACATTCCATTTGGAAAGTCAGAAAAAGATGAAGAGTTGAGGAATAAGTTATTTAGCTTTAGAGATAAGGTTATGGATGGCCGTTTGGTTAAGTTCTGGACTGCAGCAAAGGAACTTCCTGGCCTAGTGGCTCTAAGTATGACTAAAACAATTAAAATGTATCCTGCCACAGGATGGGTCAGAGCCAATAATGTAGCCAATGAAGACATACTTATAGAGCTAAATGAACTGAGAAAAGAGAATTCTGTCCTACAGAAAACGGTAAACAACAATAAAGCGCAATATGCTGTAGATGTAACAGATATTGCTGATATCGACTCAGAATTTACAATTCAAGGGAAATACAAAGTCTACCGACCCGGTATAGGTACAACAAACTACACCTTTGAAAGCCTAATTTCTTGGAAAGAAATGTTCACGCTAATATCTCCATATCTTATAGACTATTACAGTGAATCAGGCGTAGCTAGCACATTGGCAAATTGCTTACTTGAACGAGAAGGGAAGTCTGGCAGTAGCGTTTCTATAAACGATCAAAAATTTAATACTATTAAAATACAACTTGAAGCTTACGGGCTTATAAAAACAGATCGCCTGAAAACTGTTAAAGGAAATATGGCCACATTTTGGTCTTTAACTGAGAAAGGTAAGAAGTTAATGATTGAAAATAGACTGGTACGTCAAAGTACCTAGATGCGAATGTAATCGGGCTGGTTTTCCGTTGCACTTCAAACCAGCTACAAATGCGTGCGCTGAATGTCCTCTTTTTATCATAGCTGCCTGTCAGGTAGAGTCTAAACCTATTCATCGAAACTGTCAGACATGAGCTACTACACATTATAGTGTTAACACATTATAGTACTACACATTATAGTTGGAAATTCAATGGTGCCAAATCAATAATTAAAGCGTCTTTCGTACTTTTAAATTCACTACTATCAATGTCACAGTTACTAAAAGTATCTAAAAGTTCCTGCTGTCTTGGCTGCCCAAAAGCCAATCGATAAAGTACCAGGATTTTTTTGATTTGAGCATATTTTGATACTTCTCTACTCATGGGATAAGTAGGAACTATGCGTTCTATCTGCGCCGACCCTTTCGAAAAAAACCAATAAGGCTCCAAGTCGCTCCGCTTATTTTTTTCATTGTGCTTTGCTTGTTCAAACAATTGTTGCCATTTATCAACGTCAACCCTGAACCGTGGATTATAGGTTTGAGCTATTCGCTGACGTACCACTAACGACTTATAGCGATTTACCCTTCCCTCTCTCTGTTCAACATCGATTGGGTTGTTAGGTAAATTCCAGTGAACAACTCGCCTACAATACCAGTGAAAATCAAGGCCTTCTTGACCGATAGAGGTAGAGCTCAACACAAATGGTCGAAATGGTGAATTAAAGGCGTCCCGCACACTCATGACACGTTTTAAACCATCTTCAACATCCACTTTCTGATTCCCAAGAGAAACCGCAAAATGACATCGCATGGAAGTGTAACTTTTATCCTTAGCCTTTTTCCGCTTTTCCCAAAAGTGAACTTGCTCGGACGTGCTTCGAATACCCATAGCTTGCTCTATCTTAGACGTCGCAGATTGTAGGCTACTACCGGAAGTAGAAAGTAAATGGCAATATTCATCCAACATCGATTGAAAGTTGCCATGAGTGCAATAGACTAGCACTTTGAACCAGTTCGGCGATGCCGTTCTACCGGCAGTCAGCTTGTGCTTTATATTTCGCTTGATAATAGGTGCAGCATAATCATGATTAAAAAGGCGCACTGTCAATTCCGCGAAACGGACTGAATATTCCATTAATTCAGGTTGTGAAACAGTTGCGCCCCATAGAAGCCTTATGGTTCGCATTGCGCAGGTTGCAGGATTCGCAAGGCTGGAAAAAGCGAGTACTTTGGCCAGGTCTTTCGGCATTTTACCTATATCAGACAAGTTATCGTCATCGAAGTAACTTTGAAGCTTTAGGATGTGTTTTCTTCTGCCTTCAGAAGCAGCCCTAGATACAGTAGTGTTAAACCACTGCTCTACATGCTCCCACTCGCCATTTGCCATATCTAACAACATTGGAGCAAGCACATACCAGTCGCTATTTGTGGCTCCGGGGCCTTCGTATTTTTTTAAGGCAGCCAACTCCCTATCTATGGCAATTACTTGTTTATCGAGTAAACGGTGTAAAGAGTCTTCTGCATACTCTACCTTGCTGAACGTTATACATGGATATACTAAATGCCATGTATTTAATGTGGACTTGCTCTCAAGACGAAGAAGTGGCGTACTGCTGCTCTCAACGAAGTATGGAGGCCGTTTACCTTTACCCTTTAAGACGCGCCGTTCAGCTTCATAGGTCCATAAACTACTTAACGCTTTAGGAACCATCGCCCAAGATGAAAACAAGAGTGTTTTCGAAAGATATTCACACCCTTTAAACACACCATCAAGCGGATAGTAAGGCTTACTGGGAGGTATCCAGATCAAGTTTTCTGGAGATTTATCAAATACAATTCTCGTTAAAGCTTTAGTTTTAGCATTGGGTGTATCCTGCTCGACATTCAGCTTGTAACCGTTTATGTTTGATTCTGACAACCAGGCAATTTTGTTCGTCGAACGATTCAGCCACTTTAAAACTGCGGGTTCACGAAGATTTCGGTAAAAGTTATCTTTAAAGCTATATCCACTAAGGAAGGAAATTGCCCAAGGCGAAGATTTAGCAAACTCAATAAGCGATCCCCCCCTTCTCCCTCTAGGTAGAATGCTATTCAATGCTTCAATTGCCTGATAACTTTTTATCTCTTCAACATCAAAATCGCCAGAACAACACAGTTCATTTGAGTAAATCAGTTGTTCAAAGTTCTCACTTATTTGCCCTCTTTCTGTACGAGAGATATATGTTCTGAGAAGTTTTTCAACAGCCCTTGCATTACTATCTTGTATATTAGTTTCGCCTGATGCTAGCGACAACATGTTCCGATGCAGTAAGTCACGATAACTTTCATATTTTGAAATGAATTCAACATCATTGTACGACAAGAAGTCTAAAAGCTTATAGAGTTGCTCATGATGGCTACTTTCATCCTCTTCATCATCCAATGTTGTCATCGCCTTAAACGGTGTCGCTGACAGGAGTAATACCTTGGCTTTGCTGCTTTGATCTAGATTGCTATCTTTAAAAACTTGTCTTGCAATAATCGTCTCTTCTGAATCTGAACTTTGGTCCGTTAAGGACTGAAAGCGTTGGAATTCATCCAGAATAAACAAGTCGGCTTTGAGTCTTGACGCACAACAACGAGCAACTAACCGACGTATCTCTACCCTGAGTGAATTAAAAAGAACGCTGGTTTCTTCAGTCTCACCCAAATCCTTCGACCAAGAGCGAATAAGCGAAAGAGTAGCCTCTTTGATAGTGTCAAAGCGCTCTGTGAGTATTTTAGAATGACAAGGTTTGTTTAGCTTTTCTGACAATAGAGCAAGTAAATCCTGATCGATGTCATAGCGACTTTTTATGTCATTAAGTTCCCACTCCCAATTAGCATTATTTTTAATTAGATTGGTTTTGAACAACGCAAAAATCGGTTTTGAGTAACCTTTAAATGGTTCCATTTGAGACAGTAATGTCGCGAGAATTGCCCTTTCCTTTCGATTTCCCGCTCCCGCTGAAAGATTAAAAGACGTAGAAGGCGTTAAAGTACACACCTCGATGACAGCCTGGTTACTGTCATCAGCACCTTTCTTTTTAACAGCTAATTCTACTATACGACCAAAAGTAGAAGGCTTAACCCAATCTGAAGCTCTCTGATTATTAAATAAGGACAACTTTTGACGATTTTCGTCTGCTAAAGCCAGGTTTGAGCAGATATAAATGACGCGCATCGGTTCATTTGGAGTATTGCTGAGATGCTCCATTAAAAGTTGAGCAATTATCCCTTTAGCAACAATCGTTTTTCCTAGCCCAACTTCGTCTGCTACCAATGCTCGATGAGAATGCTCAGCTAAACGGTATTTCTCTAACACAGAATCAACGGTTGCTCGCTGGAAGTCGGTTAATCCGCTTAAGACTTTTTGAAGTTGGTCTGATATTTCATCAATCATTTTAGTTATCCTTAACAGCTTCAGACGCTAGGCACTATTTTTGAGGTACAAAACGTGAAAAGACTTGCCACAAAGCTTTGAACTCAATGGGGATAATCGATTGTTCTACTCTCGATTGAAGTTTGTGAATTCTTGTCAGCAGTTCTGGCTCAGTTGCGGTTGCGCGCATTAATTTTTCAAACAGTACACTGTTTTTATCAAAAATGGCTGGGGAATCCCCCTGTCCTGTATGGTGGACTGTGCTGTTAAATAAATCTTGTTTGGTTGGTTCTACCTGTAGAAGAAAAGCGATATAACGCATGAATTGTGCACTATTGGTCATGATTTCGCTCGTAATAGCTCTTTTTCGCTCTATTTCACAATTTAATACTAGCTCGGATTGAACAACTAAGTTTTTCATCACGTTACCGTTCATTGATATTTCAAAATGAAGTAACGCACTAATTTGTGATGCTTTAAGATGATGCCACTGTAAGTTTTCAGCTAAAGCTCTGAACTGGACGACACTTAACGTTGTGACTTGAACACTATGATTATAGGGAATATCTATTCGAGGACCGGTTAATTCGAGGTCGAAAACTTTGTCACTCATGCCTTCATTAACGGTTAGATACCAATCAGCCTGAATGATGTCATATTCAAGATTTCTCAAGGCCTTTTCAGTAGCTTCGTTGTCCACCATTTCCATGTCATCAGATGGTTCAAACTCGACAAAGAGTCCGGTATTGCTTTCATTTGTCCATTGCTGCTTGAGCATTTCGATACCAATTTTCTCCTTATTACCGACTAATTTGAGCATGAATTCAGTATTTCGTGGCGCTACGCTACCATCGCCAATAGCAGCTTGCGTCGCATTTGCAGATCCCAAATGCCAACTTGATACAGAGTCAGTTTCATCTGCAACTATTAACTTTCCGTGAAGACTAAGGTCGTGTTCAGCAAAAGAAGACACTTCCATTTCTTCACGTTCTTCTGCGTCAACTAACAATTCATTAAATGCGTAGCAAGTCCATCCTTCCAGCTTTTCTTTGCCTAACATGTTGAGCTCTTCTGCACGACTAAACAGAAATCGTTTTTGGTCTGGAGCAAATGTTTTAAGCCACGCCAATGCTGAAGCGGTTTGGCCACTGCGAATAAACGGAGAAACAACCATCAGTGCTTGATTCTCAGCATTGAGGCTAATTGGAGGCTGTCGACTTCCGTTATCGCCAAATAGCGTTGAGAGAAATTCCGCACTGCGAATATTATCGGGCAGTCGCCAATGGACACGAGCAAATTCCTCAGGATCGATAACCTCATTGAACGAAATATTTCCAGAACTCGCATAGAGTTCGTCAAAAAAGTGAATCAATGACAGATTTGCTCGATGTCGACGTTTTTTAGTGTCGCCCTCTAGTACTGCAGCTAGATCCCAGCTTCGATCAAACGTCAGATTTCTAGACAAAACTATCAATCGATATTTGGTATTACCGGGTTCATCTAAACTTTCAAACCTGAGTAACCATATTTTAGGGTGAAAAGACGAAAATACAGAATTACCAGAGCCAGCATCTGGAACAACTGGCTGTAAACATGGCTCAAGTAATCCAAATAGGCTATTAAACTTATCAGGCAGTTTAATATTACCTTGTTGGTAAAAAACCGTTAACTTATCTTCAAGCTGTGTTAAGGCCTCGAACAGGGCGACGCGCATATCCTCGACATCCCCTTCCAAGGTGTGTCCGAAGCACATAGCAATAGGTACGGTTAGTAAGGTATTCAAATCCAGGCTAAAAGTCGTAGCGATTGCTCTGGCTAATTCGTAGCCTTTCGGCGGTATAAGATGCTCACCATAGTCTAAGCGATTCTTGTTAGGACTTAGCACTCAGTCCCTCCTGAATATCTCGTAGAATCGTCCTTGCTGTCGGCCAGCGAAATTCTAGATTAAACATGCCAACCCACCCTTGTTGTTCATTCAGAGCTTTGTTTAATAAACAACGCCCTCCTTTATTAGCGATAGCTTGTGCGCGAACACATTTATCCAATTCACTGGTCGGTGAATGAGTCGTGATTAGATGACACCAACGTTCTATAAACTTCCTGGTTCGATTATTAATGCGCTCAGACAGCCCAAAAGCCAATTGATACCAACTGTCTATATTTTCTTGAGTAAAGTAGACTTGCCTGGACCGGGCTTGCTCTATCCATAGTACAAATTCATCTTCTAATTTGTCTTTGAATGCTGCATTTCCTGATCTATTCGCGAGCAGAATATTGTAGCGAATATGAGCACCTTTCAACACGAAGCTAAATTCCAGAGCTTTTTTAAGGCATTCCTTTGTATTGAAAGAAACTGGGGTGTCTTTTAAACACTCATACAAAGCTTCAATTTGCCAACTACTATTTGTCGTATTGTCGAGCGTAGTTAAAACCTTAGCCTCTAGGTCATGTTTAATTACTTGGCTAAGAATACTGAATTCGGTCTTGCTTGAATTGAGCAATCTGCTCCTTAAAAACTCTGCCTCGCGCCTAGTTAGTTCGAGAGATACATCTTCAAACCATTGCAGTTCATAACAGTCAGGTTTAGGCGCCATATGTGCCGTCACAGAAGAAGGCTCATCGTCCTCTTCATGTTCTTTTACTTTGCTATTCAGCAAATCTTGATATTGAACAACAAACTCTCGGAGAGATAATTGCGCGTTAATAATTGAAAGCTGACGTAATCCGTTCCAGTACACTGAAGAAGGTTTTCTCGATACACCGGTATCCAGTGATTCTTTACCAATGATTCCAGGTGGTATGGCATTTTTGTGATTTTTAACCAATTGCCTCGCTAACTCATCTTCACGCTCAGAGAGGTAATCGTAAAGAGTAATTTTTGACCTATCAAAAAATGGAAGATTACGATAATCATGAAATATGTATGGGAGTGTAACAAAGTACTTCGCCCGGGTTTGAATTGTTGATATACCGGGAAATAGCTTATCGGCAAAGGCATCTCTGATTTGTCCAATACCCAGTTCATCCAGCGTACCTTTTTCCTGCAGAATAGAAAGAACCTGTGAAACTCGATCCCGCTCTAGTGATGAAAAATCTACCCAACCCATTTTACTACGTTGACTAGGCATAGCCTTTTAATTACTCCTTAAATCGACCGGTTCCTTAACATGCTCGTATATAGGCAAAAAAGCTTTCCAACTAAACGCTGAATATAAAATGTTGTTGGAAAACATTACGAATAAATTATTACTTTACAACCGGATAGTTAGCACTCCCCCACAATTCACCTGCATTTTCCATCATGGTGTTTATAATTATAGGAACTAACTGACTTAGAAATGACACACCGTCACGCATTTGTGAACGGTTAGTAGAGCTCTGCCATGTTGCACCACCATGTATGGTTTGATTTCGGAGTGTGTATAAACGTTGTAAGACAATAGCGATAACCACATCGGTGCGTTTCGAAGAGAGTGCATTATTAATGGCTGACTTAGCTTTAGTGAACCGCTCTTTCCATTCGCTCTCCGTAAGTTTACCATTTTGAAAGTCCCAAAATGGTTGAAAAACATATCTATTATCCAGTAACAACCTTATACTCTTAGGAAACTCAGACCAGATTAGTTTGTCAAGCTCGTTTGTGTTATCCAAATCCACGAGTTTAGAAACGAACTGAGAAAACGCTTCTGACTCGGAGTGTTTGAGCACTTCTACATCTTGTGCATACGCTGCATTAAACGCTATCCATAGAAATATGAATTGACTATCTATATCTTCTCGACACTGTTCAGATCTGTCTAACCAACTAAGGGAACGATGAACGCGAAGTGCTAAGCTCTCTGGGAAGTTTACTCTTAAATTTCGCTGTTTTGACTTGAGTGATTTAAAATCCATTTTATTCAAGGTAGTAGTATCCTGCTTTCATCCATAGCTGACAAAATACCACAAAAATCAAACATTAAAACCTATTGTTCGATAAAGCTTTTAAATAAACAATAGAAATTGAAAAAGCATAAACTTGTGCGGATCTCGTAACCCATTGAACATCTCTGTGTTCAGCAAATTTTGAAACCTATATCACCTCTATGGCGCACAGATAAAAGCGTCACTTTCTAAACACAAAGAGGTTCGATATGTGTCGATTGGCACCCTAATAGATCCACCCATTTGCGGCGTAATGGATCCACTTTAAACCGTCATTTTCGCCCTCAAACAGGGGGATTATTTCTTGCTTTT
>JGI12218J13221_1000100_pt1 | contig 13302 bp, 9 predicted proteins | sample DeeseametaMP0203_FD_13221 | JGI IMG/M metagenome (IMG submission 13221) | reverse complement strand
CCATTGCATCAGCTTGGTTACGAGTTGCTACTAGCTCTTCAAACTTTTTATCTTCTTCCGCGTTAGCTTCTGCATCACGAACCATTTTTTCTACTTCTTCATCGCTTAAGCCTGAAGACGCTTGAATCGTGATTTTTTGCTCTTTACCTGTATCTTTATCTTTCGCTGATACATGTAAGATACCATCCGCATCTACATCGAAAGTTACTTCGATTTGTGGAGTACCACGTTGTGCTGGACGAATACCTTCTAGGTTAAATTGACCTAGAGATTTGTTGTCGCTAGCACGCTTACGCTCACCTTGTAGTACGTGAATCGTAACGGCAGATTGGTTATCTTCTGCTGTAGAGAACGTTTGCGATTTCTTAGTAGGAATCGTTGTATTTTTCTCAATTAGCGCGGTCATTACCGAGCCCATCGTCTCAATACCTAGCGATAATGGAGACACGTCTAGTAATAGTACGTCTTTAACGTCACCTGCTAATACACCACCTTGAATTGCCGCGCCTACTGCTACAGCTTCATCAGGGTTAACATCTTTACGTGGCTCTTTACCAAAGAACTCAGCAACTGTTTTTTGTACTAGTGGCATACGTGTTTGACCACCTACTAAAATGATATCGTTAATATCATTTACAGATAAATCAGCATCCGCTAGAGCACGTTTAAGTGGCTCAATTGACTTAGTTACTAAGTCTTCAACTAATGACTCAAGTTTAGCACGCGTTAGTTTAACGTTCATGTGCTTAGGACCTGATGCATCGGCAGTTACGTACGGAAGGTTAACTTCTGTAGATTGTGCAGATGATAGTTCGATTTTCGCTTTTTCAGCCGCTTCTTTAACACGTTGCATAGCAAGCGGATCGTTTTGTAAATCGATACCTTGGTCTTTCTTGAACTCAGCTACTAAGTAGTTGATTACGCGGTTATCGAAATCTTCACCACCTAAGTGAGTGTCACCGTTTGTAGCAAGTACTTCAAATGTGTGCTCGCCTTCAACTTCATCAATTTCAATGATTGATAAATCGAAAGTACCACCACCTAAGTCGTATACTGCAACAACATTTTCACCTTTGTTTTTGTCCATGCCGTAAGCAAGGGCAGCAGCTGTTGGCTCATTGATGATACGTTTAACTTCAAGACCCGCAATACGACCAGCATCTTTTGTTGCTTGACGTTGTGAATCGTTAAAGTATGCAGGTACTGTGATTACAGCTTCAGTTACTTCTTCACCTAAGAAGTCTTCTGCTGTTTTCTTCATTTTTTTAAGTACTTCTGCAGAAATTTGTGGTGCAGCGCGTTTTTCACCGCCCGCTTCAACCCATGCATCGCCGTTATCAGCTTTGATGATTTTGAACGGCATAATACCGATATCGCGTTGTACTTCTTCGTCTTCAAAACGACGACCAATTAAACGCTTAATTGCAAATAACGTGTTAGTTGGGTTAGTAACCGCTTGACGCTTAGCAGGTTGACCTACTAGAGTCTCACCGTCTTGCGTGTAAGCAATAATAGACGGGGTTGTGCGATCGCCTTCCGCATTTTCAATAACACGTGCTTTATCACCATCAAGTACTGCAACACAAGAGTTTGTAGTACCTAAATCGATTCCAATAATTTTACCCATGAATCTTCTCCAACTTCAAATTCGTTAATACGTTCGATGACTAGTAAATAGGGATGCCACAAAGTTAATTCAACTGTAAAAATGAAAAAAAATTCATTTTTTGTAATTTATTTAACAAAAACCTTAATAAAAGTAGGGTTTGATGTTTTTTACGCCAAATACACCTATTCAACACAACTAGTCTGACCAGTTGTTATGTGCTATATATGTCTGATAATGATAATTTCAAGGATATTAACGATGCATTTTGATGACTTATTAAAACAAGCCTCTGCTATTTCAAACTCTTCTTCCGCTTCGCTTGCCAATAACAGCAATACAATGGAGTTTCCTGCTAATTGGTGCCAAGGTAGAACCGCTTTTGGTGGCCTTTCTGCTGCACTACTTTATCAAGCAATCAGAAAACACATTGACCCAAGTAGACGATTACTGTCTTTGAGCACTAATTTTGTTGGGCCGCTGCTTGCCGACACACCTTTTTCATTGTCAGTTGAAATTTTACGCCAAGGTAAAAGCAGTACTCAGGTATTAGCTAAAGTGATTCAGAGTGAACAAGTGTGCGTTATTGTCCAAGCGTGCTTTGCTATTGATAGGCAATCGGGTGTTAATGTACCGGTTAGTAAAGAAATGAGATTAAAGCCTGTGGATGCACGTCATACATTGCCGTTTATTGAAGGGCAAATGCCTGAGTTTTTTCAGCATGTTGATTTATGTCCGCAGCAAGGCGCTATGCCTTTTAGCGCTGCACAGACCTCGCATTTAGGCGGCTGGATGCGCTTTAAACATACCCCAGAGGCAATTACCGAAGCACATATAATAGCCCTTACCGATGCGTGGCCTCCTACATTATTACAAATGTTTAAACAGCCAGCTCCTGCAAGTAGCATGTCGTGGTATTTAGAATTTGTGCAAGAGCCAACGCTTACACCCGATGAATGGTTAGGCTTTGAAGCAATTACACATCATGCTAAAGGGGGTTATGGCTTAGAAGATGGCTGTATTTGGTCGCAATCGGGGGAGCTAATTGCTTTGACACGTCAAACCGTTGCTTTGTTTGATTAAGTACCGCTTAGCTTACTAATGAGCTTAGTGGTAACCACTCATTATTTGTTGATATTTTCCCTTTGCTTTTATAGTTAGCAGGCCTTTATCAAATGTTTTTTGCAGCACTGCGTTGTTAAAATAAGCAGGGCGTGGGGCTTTTGGAAAAATTGGGTGAATATTAACGGGTAATGAGTGCGCATAGTCATTGTTATAGTAATGAAATATGCGCTCATCGAGGATAATTACATCCACCCAGTCTTTCATTAGCCTATCGACTTGCGCACGCTGATTGACTACTTCTTCATAACTTGCAAACTGAGCAACCCCTTTTGCAAATGGGGGTGGTAAATAAGCTGTCGCATGTTGAAATCCTAATACACTTTTATTGTTTAGCTCTTTTATAGTCTCAATAGTAAAGTTGCGCTTTTTAAGTGATACCGCCACATTTTTGTAACTCAATACTGGCTGACTAGGGTAAATACCTGCGCCGCGCTTTCCTGCGTAATTAAGCAGTATATCCACATTACCGCTATGCAGTTGCTGCTCGGCGCGCTTGTTAGACATGTAAATAACCACAATATTATCTAAGCCTTGCTCAATAAGTGCCGCTTTAATTATATTAAGTTGTATACCCGTATCTGTTTTTTCTATTACATAGGGAGGAATAGTCGCACTGGCAGCAATCACAATTGGCTGTTTTTGCCAAGCGGCAGACACTGGCGGGCTTATAAAAAAACAGCTAATAAAGCAAAGTAATAACAGTCTCACATCTATCCTTAACGTATTGTTATTGCGCTTAATGATGAATCGCGTTGTATTAATAACTTAAATATAGCAAAATTGCGTAAACATTCTTCTTTGATGGTTATAACTTGCAAACAATTTGCCCGTGCTGCGACCTAATAATTGATATACCCGCAATAGCCGATAAGCAAATGGCCGTGTGCCCGCATTGTCACCATAAGTTGTGCGAAGGCGATGTAAACAACGACAGTAAAGTAGTTGCGCTAAGTATTGGCTCATTACTAATGCTATTAAGCAGCATGTTTTACCCGTTTATTTCATTTAGTAGCAGCGGCATAACGCAAACCATCACCCTGCCTGATGCTGCCCGAATTTTATTTAATTACGACAGTGAGTTACTTGGCTTATTTATTGATTTTAGCATTATTGCGCTGCCAATGAGCTTACTGATCATTCTTATTCCTATGCATCTTGGGCTTTTGCAATCCTTGCCTGAGGCCATCGCTAGGCGATTGCTCAAGTTTACCTTGGCCCTTGAGCCGTGGATCATGTCTGAAATATTTTTAATTGGCGTGTTAGTAAGCATGGTTAAAATTATGTCGCTTGCCGACATTAGTTTTGGCACCAGCTTTTGGGCATATATTGGCTTTGTTATTATGTATATTGCGGCGCTTGCCCATTTAAATAAGCCGCGCTTATGGGCACATATTAAACCAGCAACAACACTTGAAGACGCAGCACATGCCAAACGCGCTATTGATCAAAACATTAAAGCTTGCCACGTATGCCATCAGCTGTGTAAAAGTAATGTTTGCCCGCGTTGTCACACTAAAACCCATGTAAGAAACCCCAACAGTGTTCAAAAAGCAACGGCTTGGTTAGTGACCTCTGTGCTGTGTTACATACCTGCAAATCTATTACCAATAATGCACACCACCAGCCTGGGTGATGTGTCACCGTCAACCTTAATTGGCGGCGTACTAACACTTTGGAAAAGTGGCTCCTACCCCATTGCTGCCATTATATTTTTGGCCAGCGTGGTGGTGCCACTGGCCAAAGCCTTTGTGCTGAGTTTTTTATGCATTATGGTGGCAAAACCTGCTAACAAGCACACAAAAGGCTATACTAAAATTTATCAACTTACTGAATTTATTGGCAAATGGTCAATGATCGATGTATTTGTTGTTGCTATACTCGTTGCCTTAGTGCAACTAGGCAACTTAATGTCAATTACCCCAGGGCTAGGCATTGTATTTTTTACTGTTATGGTAATATGCCAAATGATGGCTGCACATGCGTTTGATCCGCGCTTGTTGTGGGATACACCAAAAAACAAACATTCAGAGAATAAAGCATGACCGAAACGGCTAATGTAACAACAAAACCAAAAATTTCTGCTATTTGGATTATTCCACTGATAGCCTTATTAGTTGGTATATGGATGTTGTATCAATACCAAGCAAATGTAGGCCCTACTATTTATATAAAAATGCCCCACGCAGAGGGCATTATTGCAGGTAAAACAGAAATAAAAGTGCGCAGTGTTAAAATTGGTCAAATTGATGCTATACGCCTTTCTGACTCGCAAGATAGCGTTATTGCCCGCGCACAAATAGACAAAAACTATAATGAGCTCCTCACCGACGATGCCAAAATTTGGGTTGTTAAACCCCGTATAGACGAAACGGGCATTAGTGGTATGAGTACGCTTTTGTCGGGTGTTTATTTAGAGTTTTCACCGGGGGAGAGTAAAAAACTAAAAGAGCGTTTTGTATTACAAGACGAGCCAGCCCTTATTGGTAAAGATGTAAAAGGTGGGCGCTTTCAGTTACTCAGCTACAACGCTGAAGTGCTAGAGGTCAGCACTGGGATATTTTTTAAAAACTATAAAATAGGCCAAATAGAAACCGCTACTTTTGACTGGAAAAACCAAGCAATGAAGTACGGTATTTTTATTAACGAACCGTATCAAAACCTCATAACATTAAACTCTATATTTTGGGTTAATGCCGGCATTGAAATAGATTTGTCGGCCGATGGTATTAATATAAGTACCGGCTCATTAAGTAAACTTCTCAAAGGCGGTATTTCGGTTGGCTTGCCAGAGCAACAAGCCCCAGGCGACTTAGCCCAAGACGGCCACAACTTTTCGCTAAGCCAAAGCTACAAAGAAGCACTAGAAGAGCGCTTTTACGACTTTGATTACTACGTTATTGATTTTGAACAATCTATACGTGGCCTAAGACCCGGCGCGCCTGTGGAATATCGCGGCACCCGAATTGGTACCGTGGTAGAAGCCCCCGCTAACGTTATTGTTAATGGCAAACCTGCACATTTTAAAAACCATAATACGGCGGTGCCGGTACTGATTAAAATAGAGTATGGCCGTTTATATCACGATAGCGCAGCGGCCAAAGAGTTTTGGCAAAGTAGCCTAACCGGCTGGATAAAAAATGGTATGCGCGCTTCTTTAAAACCTGGCAACCTTTTAACTGGCGCAGTGTATGTAGATTTTGATATATACCCCGACGCACCAAAAGCGCATTTAGCAAAGCTTGCCCAGTATGATGTATTTCCGAGTATTTCTAGCGGCATTACGGTGCTTGCCGATCAGGTCTCGGATGTGCTTAACAAGGTAAACGATTTAAAAATTGAAGACAGCCTAGCGCAAATGCAGGCTACATTTAGCGACTACCAAGCGCTTGCTAATGAAATGCGTGCGTTATTAAGCCAAAAAGATACCCAAAACTTACCCGGCGACTTTAACCGTAACTTTGATAAAATGACCAAAAGTATGGAGCAGTTTGAAGTGACCATGCGTCAATTTGATAAAACCATGGCAAGTTATCAGGCCGGCTCTGAGTTTCATCATCAATTACAGCAAACCTTGCTTGAATTTAAACGCTTAAGTGAAGAAATTCAGCCGCTTACACGGGGTTTAAACGAACAACCTAATATGTTTATTTTTGATAAAGCACTCCCTGCTGATCCACAACCAAGGAAGCAATAATGAAACACTTATTTTTAGCCATAACCGTGTTAATTACCCTTGCAGGGTGCAGTGCGTCAATTCAAACCGCAACGCAGTATTATCAGTTTGAACAACCCATTGCTTCATCATCACGCCATGTAAAAGAAACTGATGCCCAATTAAGAGTGCAAACCGTGGCCCTTAGAGGCGCTTTAAATAATTTGGGCATAGCAATGAAAATTGATAGCAACCAAATTCATGCGGCAAATTACAACCTATGGGGTGAATCGCCCGATGTGATGCTAACCGCTACAGCGCAACAAACCCTTTTTAATGCAATGCCTAATTGGATGGTCATTAAGGGCTTACCNGTAATTACCGAGCTTGATCAGCAAACGTTTTACGAGCTTGAATATGAAGTGCACCACTTTAATGGTGATATGCAAGGCAACGCTGATATTTCTGGCCTGTGGCGCTTATATTACACCCACCCAGAAACCGGCCGCCGCCTAATTAGTGTGCATAATTTTTCGCATGTAGTTCCAATAGAAGATGACGGTTACGATGGCTTAGTGGCTACCCTTGAGCAAACTTGGCAAAACATAAACCTAAGCGTAGCAAAAGCCATAGAGCAAGCGCGACTTTAATAACCATATATAATTACGGCGGTTTTATCATTATTAATAACCGCCTTGCCTACCCTATTAAAACCTAACTTTAATAATACACCATGAGATGCGGTATTATTAGCTGCGCAGATAGCACTGACCTGTTTTATCCCAAGTGTGTGCCTATTTTGTAATAGCGCTTTGGCCGCTTCAAAAATATAACCGTTTTTCTCATAACGGGTTAACAAGGCAAAACCTAAATCTGGCAGTTGCAGTACATCGCGTTTATAAAAACCCACAACTCCTACTACTTCACCATTGTGTAAAGTAATAATATAAGGGCCAAACCCTTGGTGTTTATGGGCTGCCCTAAACGATTGCTCAATGTAGCGCTTGGCATCGCTGTGCGTATAAATGGCTTTATCGCCAATATATTTTATAAAATTTGGCTGATTCACCAAACTAAGTAACATGGCTGCATCGTGCTCATTTGCATAGCGCAATAATAAACGTTGGGTTTTAAATACGGCCTCCACGTTATCTCCTATAAAAAGTTATTTTGTACGTAAATTTTTATTGACTGAAATACAAAACCGGATTATTTTTGCGCCGATGTTTTTACAGGCACAACAATAGCGGCATGCTTCTCTTGCACCGTCTGGCGCCAAAGCCAACGCGTTTCCCTTTCGCTATTAATTTAACATAACAGCAAAGCACCCTACGCGGCAAAAGCAGTGACTTGGCACGTAATAACTATTACCTGCTTTGTTTTTGTTAAGCAATTTATTATTTAAATATGCTTTTAATTTTGTGAATCTTTAAATGCTTGAACCTTCTGCATTAAGTTTACTGCCACCAGCGGTGGTTGTGGTATTGGCTGTTGTTTTACGCCGCCCTATTTTATCTTTACTTATTGGCGCTTTAGTCGGCCTAGTAATAGCCGACCCAGCTCAGGTGCTTGCTAACTTTGCCAGCACGTCACTTAAAGTAATGACCGACGAAACCATAGGTTGGTTAATACTCGTGTGCGGAGGCTTTGGCGCTTTAATCGCTTTATTAGTGCGCACTGGCGGTGCATCGGCGTTTGGCAAATTAGCGCTAAAATACACTAAAGGTAAACGCTCTTCTTTGTTTATGACCTTTTGTTTAGGTGTGGTTATTTTTATTGATGACTATTTAAATGCGCTTACCGTTGGTGAAACGATGAAACGCATTACCGATAAATTTAAAGTTAGCCGAGAAATGCTTGCCTACGTTGTAGATTCAACAGCGGCACCTATTTGCGTACTTGTCCCTTTATCGACTTGGGCGGTATTTTTTGGCGGCTTGTTAGTCGATAACGGCATTGCCGAGGAAGGCAAAGGCATTGCGGTTTATATTCAAGCCATTCCTTATATGTTTTACGCCTGGTTTGCAGTATTGGTGGTTTTGTTAGTGGTACTGGGTGTAATACCTGCTATTGGGCCTATGAAAAAAGCCGAAAGGTTAGCACAAGTTGAGCAGGCCACTGTAGACCCTGCGCAATTTAGTGATATTCAAACAGCCGACGAATACGCTGTAAAAGCAGTAGAAGAAAGCTTTGAAGATGCCGACCCTAAAGGAAAATTGCACAACTTTTTACTGCCTATAATTTTACTAGTAGCCTTTACAGTTTACTTTGAAATAGATGTATATAAAGGCTTATTGGCAACTATGGCGGTAACGCTTCCTTTTTATGCACTACAAAAATTAATGAGCTTTAGCGAAATGATAGAGCGCATGCTTGATGGCTTTAAAAGCATGATACCGGCTATTGGCACTGTAATAGCCGCATTTATATTTAAAGATGTGTGCGACTTAATTGGCTTAGCGCAATTTGTGATCGGTAGTTTGAGCCCGTACATGACTGCACAATACTTACCGGCGGTGGTATTTATTGCTATGGCAGTGTTAGCGTTTGCTACAGGCTCTAGTTGGGGTATTTTTGCTGTGTCGATCCCAATAGTTATGCCACTGGCAACTGCCGTTGATGCAAATATTCCACTGGTTATTGGCGCGTTGTTATCGGCCTCATCATTTGGAAGCCAAGCCTGTTTTTACTCAGACTCTACCGTACTTGCAGCACAAGGCTCTGGCTGTAATTTAATGAGCCATGCAGTAACGCAACTGCCTTATACATTAGTTGCCGCGGCACTTGCCGTTGTCGGCTTTATTGTTATGGCATAAATTAAGTTAATATAAATAAAACACCCCAATGTAGTACTACACTGGGGTGTTTTACGAATCCACAATAATACTTAATTAAGCGGATTGGTATTCTTTTAGCTGTATAAATATATATAGCTTATTTTTGTAATTTAATACCATTGTAATAGGTTTCAAGCGATTGAATTTTGGTTTGATTTGGTAAATCAGCAAAGTCGCTTTCTACAAACTTAGTACCACGTAACTGCACATTTAAACGTGCGGCTTGTGGGTTTAACATAGTTTGTTTGTAGTACTGCTTAATATCCTCAAGCGTTACTTTTTCAACTTCATCAATTAGCTTTTGCTTAGAGTCAAAGTTAAAGTTTTCGCGATACCAATCGGTAATAAGTGGCCCCATTTCATCGCTTAGGTTTTTAGGCTGCTCTTTTAGCGATACAAGCGTGGCATTTTTAAGTTGAGCAAAAGTATCTAAGCTCATATTATCAAGCTCTACCGCGTACTCTTTTTTGAATTGATCAAAACGTGCCTGTATTTCTTTTGGTCCTTTAACAGGTGTTTGAATAAACAAGCCAATTGCCGAGTAATCCTCTATTGGGCGAGCCAGCGCGCCTACGGCGTATGCAAGTTGCTCTTCGGTACGCATTTTATCAAATGCAATGGTTCTAAAGTGGCTTTGTAACACCGCAGCTTGCGCTTTTTGTTTATACCCTGGCACTGGGTGAACGGTCATATCAACTACTGCCACATCGGCCACATCAATATCTTTTTGCAAGACTCGCGTTTCGCCTGGCTGTGGTAACCATGCTTTACTACGAGCAAACTCACTCGATGTATGATTGCTTGGTAAAGTGGCACTTAACTCAGTGGCTATCGATTCTATATCTTGTTGGTTGTAATTACCGTAGCTAAATACACGTAAATCGTTGGTGGCAAATGTGGCTGTTTTTAGCTTGTTTAAATCGGCAACGCTTAACGATTCTGCCGCTTTTATCAGTGCCTCTGTATCAAAGCTGCCTGTGCGGATAAGTTTTGAGTAGGCGCCAAATGCTTGTGCATACGGAAATTGCTTTTGCTGATTTAACAAGCCACGTTTGTAGCGATCAATGGCTTGGGTAAATGCTTGTGCCGTTACGTCGGCTTTTAACCCGCTTAGCGCTTGTTTTAAAAGTACATCTTGCTTATCGGTAAAGCCACTCATTGATAAAACTAAACCATTACTTGGCGCTAGGTTAACGCTCATGCCGGCAATGGCGGCTTCGGTGCTTAGTTGGCTTTGTTGAATGTTATATAAATCGGCCCATACTGAGTAAAGTACTTCAGCATTAATATCATTTAAGCCTGGCTGGGTATTAATATATACCTCAACCAACCCCTTTGGCTGGGCAGCAAATTTTTGGCTTGCTTGGCGCCATACTTTTACGCCGTTTTTATCGTAAGCCAGTTCAGGGTGTTTTTGCTCTTTAAACTCAGCTGTTTTAATAGCAAAGCTTTCAGGTAGTAAGTTATTTACACTTGGTAAAGCAAGCTTAAACTCGCTTGATGTTTTCCAACTGGCAATTTCGGCATCGCTAATATCTTCTATGCGGTATTTACCATCATAAAAATGCAGTTGCGAGTCGGTTTCTTCTTGTTGCGAAATATACCAAACGCGCAGCGTATCAGCATTTAATTGCTTAAGTACTTCGTTTATCGCCTCTGCGTCAAATTTGGCATAATAGTAAGGCGCATCAATGGCATGATTTAATGGGTAATCTTGCATGCTACCAGTAAGCGCGCTGACATAGCTAAACTCATCGCCTTTTTCTAAAAACTTAAATTGATTGCTAAGTGATGTACGAATTTCATTAAAGTACTTAGCATCTACACCTTCTTTTTTAATCAGTTCAATGTATTGCATAATAGTTGCGACAATTGTTTCGCGGTTTTTCATGCCTTCATCGGTTAATTCTAGCGAAATAGTAAGCGCGCCGTAATTGCCGTACTGACTAGGAGAAGGAGACGCTGTTAATTGCGATACCCAGCCTTTGTCGCGTAGTAATTGTGCCGGGCTACCTGGCATTTCATTACTTAATAAATAACTGACATAACGGTTAGGTTTAACCGCAAAGTCGCTGCTGTTGTTATTAATAGTAAACTCAAGTTGCAGCTGTTTTACGTCTTCATTAGGTGAGTAATATACTTTTTTGCCACCGGCTTTATCAAAATCAAGCTCTGCAGTAACGGTTGGCTTTTCAATGTGTTTATTTTCGATATCGGCAAAATAAGTTTTTGCTTTTTGCTCCATTTGCTCAATTGGCAAGTTTGAAATAAGCGCCACTTTCATGATGTTAGATGAATAGTATTTATTGTAAAAGTCGACCGTTTCTTTGTGTAATTGGCTGCCTTCTTTGTCTCCTAGCGTTTCTAGGTTACCAATTAAAAAGCGATTTGCAGGGTGATCACCCATCATTTTACGGGCAAGTTTAAACTGGCCAAAAAAGTCCATTTCGCGGCGCATTGACCACTCGGCATTTACAGCGTTTTTTTCTTTATCTGCATATTCAGGGTACAGCTTAGGGGCTTTAAAAAAATCAGCAAAACGGTCTAGCGCTTCATCAAAGGCATCGTTATTAATTTTAAACATGTAGTTTGTAATATCGAGCCAAGTATACGCATTATTTACCCCGCCATTTTTGGTCATAAAGTCAGAGTAGCCTTTTGTATCGGGGTAGCGCTCTGTGCCTAAAAAAAGCATATGCTCTAAGTAATGTGCCATACCTTGCTGCATCATAGGGTCGTGTAGTAAGCCTACGCCTACACTTAGTGATGCTGCTGATTTTTCAGCGCTTGGATCAGAGACTAAAATGACTTCTATTTCGTTTTCGAGGGTAAGGGTTTTATATTCGCGCGTATCATTTGGGCTTACAACTAATGTGTCTGAGAGTAAGGAGCTTTGCGAAGAACTAGCAACCGATAATGTAGATGATGTATTAGTACAGCCACTTAAAACTGCTAAAGCGATGACGCTAAAACCAAGAATTTTTTTCATTTTGTTTTTCCATTAAAATTGCGCTTAGGATGCGCTCAAAACAACGTAATAGAGCTAAATTAACACTAACAATTAAGGGTTTACCACAAAATAATACTAATTTATGTAACACATTGTGAAAAACACCTGCATACTTAAAGTCAGTAAAATAATAACGAAGGAAATAGGATGGAAAAAATAATAATACTCGCCATGTTTGCACAAGTAACGTTATCGCTCGTTGTAATGTTAATTATGGGCAAGCGACGCTTTGCTGCTGCAAAAAACAAACAATTACAGTTGAGCGATTTTAAAACCATGCGCCTTGATAACGCAGGCGATACCGTACGCGTAGCAGATAGAAACTTTACAAATCAGTTTGAAATACCAGTGCTTTTTTATATCGGTTGTATTGTTGCATTGCAACTTAACAGCGCTAGCTACTTAATTACTGCGCTTGCGTGCTTATTTGTTATTTCGCGTATTGTGCATACGGTTGTTCATATTGGCAGTAATAATGTAAGACTGCGCTTTAATGTTTTTTTACTAGGCTGCGCCAGTGTGTTTGCTTTATGGCTCGCGATTGTTTGGCGAATTTTAGCATTTTAGTAAAAGCGGCTTAATTAGCCGCTTTTTTATTTACTGTTTAACACATAATTAGTATTTAGCGCGTTTTAAGCGTTTACCCACACCAAGCAGTGCAATTAAGCAAAAACCAATACCCATACTCCCACCCGAACTGCTCGATGAGCCAGCCTCTGCTGATGAATCGTCTTGGCTTATTAATGTATTGGCTGTTGGGTTTAAGTTGGCAGATGAAAGCGGGTCGTCATCTAATACCACCACACTATTAATAGTTACAAAGTTAGCGCTGCTCAGAGCGACGTCGCTACTTGAGCATTGTTCACTGGTTATATCAACCAACGGGATATCGCCGCAGTGTACCAATCCAGCAATATTATCGAGCGTAGCTTGGCTTTGCGCTGTAATTTGTCCAAATACTGTAAAACCGCCATTTTGAGTATCAAGCGCTTCGCTATTATCAACCACATTAAAAAACCACTGGCTCGTTGCGCTGTTTTCATCGTTGGCTAATTTAGCCATCGCGATTGTG
>JGI12218J13221_1000099_pt1 | contig 13396 bp, 8 predicted proteins | sample DeeseametaMP0203_FD_13221 | JGI IMG/M metagenome (IMG submission 13221) | reverse complement strand
TGCCAATTGTTATGGTGGGCGAGAAAACCTAGGCGCTATTGAGTGCTTAAAGCAGGTGAATTTGCGTAGTTATAAAAACAATCCGGGCATTATGATGGTGGCTGAAGAGTCGACCGCGTGGCCGGGGGTCACTCAAAGTGTTGATCACAATGGCTTAGGTTTTGGCTACAAATGGAATATGGGGTGGATGAACGACAGCCTTCATTACATGCAACACGACCCGCTTTATAGGCAGCATCATCATCACGAAATGACGTTTTCTATGGTGTACGCATTTAGCGAAAATTACATTTTACCGCTAAGTCATGACGAAGTTGTACATGGTAAAGGCTCATTAATTGAAAAAATGCCTGGTGATGATTGGCAAAAATTTGCGAATTTACGTGCGTATTACGCATTTATGTGGGCGCACCCAGGTAAAAAGCTGCTGTTTATGGGCGGCGAAATAGCACAGCGAAAAGAGTGGGATCACAATCATTCTATTGATTGGCATTTGCTAGAGCATAAAAGCCACTGCGGTATACAAAACACTGTACAAGCGCTTAATACTGTTTATCAAAAGTCGCCTGCACTGTATGAACTCGACTCAAGCCCTGCGGGTTTTGAATGGATAGATAACAACAATAACGAGCAAAGTATATTTAGTTTTGTACGTTATGCTAAAAATGCCCACGACTTTATTGTAGTAGTGGCAAACTTTACGCCTGTTTCTTATCAAGAGTATGAAATTGGGGTACCCGCAGCGGGTAAATATAAGGTTATTTTAAACACCGATGATGACGCTTTTTTTGGCTCAGGTATTAAAGTAACAGCAAACAAAAACGCCACGGTTAGTAGCGTTAAGGCAAGCGTTCATGGCTTTTCGCATAGCATTAAAATTGCAATGGGCGGGTTAACGACGATTTATTTACAAAAGGTTGAAGATGAGTAATCGATTTGAGGTTTCACATGGGCAACCACAGCCACTTGGCGCAACTATTAGCAGTGGCGGCGTTAACTTTAGCTTGTACGCACCTAAAGCAACACAAGCTTATGTGTGCTTATTTGATAAAAGTGGGCACTCTGAAATATTAAAAGTAACCATGCATATCAACGAAGGCGGTATATGGACAGCCCATGTAGCACCCTTAGCCGAAGGCGCATTATATGGTTATCGCGTAGAAGGGGAGTACAGTCCTGAAAAAGGTCTGCTGTTTAACGAGCACAAGTTGCTGATAGACCCTTATGCAAAAGACTTATTTGGCGAATTTACATGGAGTGAGCGCCACTATGGGCAAATGCCTATTGGCACGAAAAGCACCGTTAATAATGCCATTGATATACCTAAATCACGGGTTGTTAATAGCCAGCCTTATAAACATAAAAAGCCAAACCATAGCTGGTCTAATATCGTTATTTATGAGTGCCATGTAAAAGGCGCCACGTGCCGACACCCTAATATGCCTAAAAATTTGCAAGGCAAGTTTTTAGGCTTAAGCCACCCTAGCTTTATTGAGCATTTGCATAATTTAGGGGTTACCGCACTAGAGCTGCTCCCTGTACATGCTTTTATAAGTGAGCAGTTTTTAACGGCAAAGGGGCTGCAAAATTATTGGGGCTACAACACACTTAACTTTTTTACCCCGCATAAAGATTATTTAGTTGATGATGACATTAACGAATTTAAGCGCATGGTTAGCGAGCTTCATAAAGCAGATATAGAGGTTATTTTAGATGTGGTTTATAACCACACCGCAGAAGCGGGCGCCGATGGGCCGATTTTATCGCTCAGGGGGTTAGATAACCTAGCTTACTACCGAACGGTGGCTGATAAGCCTCAGGTGTATATAAACGATACAGGCTGCGGTAACACCATTAATATTGATCATCCTAAAACCTTAAAGCTGGTACTTGATAGCTTACGTTATTGGGTGCAAGTAATGGGAGTAGACGGATTTAGGTTTGATTTAGCCACCATTTTAGGCAGAAATGCCCATGGTTTTAATAGCGCCCATGCATTTTTTCAAGCCATTGAACAAGACCCTGTATTAAGCCGTGTAAAGCTTATTAGTGAGCCCTGGGATATAGGGCCAGGAGGTTATCAACTGGGGGCTTTTGCTGCACCTTGGCGAGAGTGGAATGACCAATACAGAGATGTAATACGCCGATTTTGGCAAAGCGAAGAAGGCGTTATTGCAAATGTAGCAAAGCGTATTCATGGCTCATTTGATATTTTTGAGCACAGCCAGCGCGGGCCGCTAAACAGTATTAATTTTATTACCAGCCATGATGGTTTTACGCTTGCCGATTTGGTGAGTTATGAGCATAAACATAATGAAGCGAATGGCGAGCAAAATCGCGATGGCCACAGCGCTAATCATTCCACCAATTGTGGTGTTGAAGGATTTACTAATGATGCCAAAATTATTGCCCTAAGGCTGCAGCAACAAAAGAACTTTTTACTTACGCTAATACTCTCAAAAGGGGTGCCTATGATTGCCTCAGGCAGTGAAATGGGTCACTCGCAAGGGGGCAATAATAATGCGTATTGTCAAAATAACCGCACCAGTTGGTTGGCATGGAAAGACTCACAGCTAAATCATTCACTAACCCGATTTATTGACGATGCACTAAAAATAAGGCGTGGTCACAGTGCGTTTAAACACAGTGTGTTTTCAGAAGATATTGACGAGCGCTTTACGGTTAAATGGTTTACCGAGCAAGGCGTAAAAATGACCAACGAGCATTGGCACGAGCCACAGCGCCAGTTTTTAATGTATAGCTTGTTAGATAAGCAAAATAAATACGCCTTATTAATCATTTTAAATGCGAGTAAAAAAACAGTTTTTTGTAAGTTACCCCCATCGCCTATCGCGGCGCAATGGGAGATGGTTTTATCAAGTGTACATAACGCATCGGTGAGTAGTAAAGAGGATGCAATAGTCGAAATTTCAGCACAAAGCAGCTGGGTTTTTAGTGCAAATTTAGAGGACGATGGTCATGTCTAAGCAAGACGAAAATGTGTGTGTGGTAAAAGGGTGGCAAGAAGGCCCTGTAATTGATGAAAGCACTTTAAAAGATGATTTAACTCGGCACTTTTATTACAGTTTAGGGCGTGACAAAGTGGGTGAGTCGCAACTGTATTTATATCATGCNCTTGCGCTGACAATCAGAGATCGGCTGGTTGCACGTTGCAGAGAAACCAAACAACAAATCAAGCAAGNAAAACGCCGTAAAACAGCTTACCTATCGCTGGAATTTTTAATGGGTAGAGCACTTGGTAATGCAATTTTAAATCTCGACTTAGACGAGCAAGTCTCCAATGCACTGCAAGAGTATTGCACCACAATTGAAACCGTAGCCCAGGCAGAGCACGATGCAGGGCTAGGTAATGGTGGCCTTGGGCGTTTAGCTGCCTGCTTTTTAGATAGCTGTGCAAGCCTTGCGCTTCCCGTGGTTGGTTACGGTATTCGCTACGAATACGGTATGTTTAACCAATCATTAAAAAATGGCCACCAAGTTGAGCAGCCCGATAACTGGCTTCGTGAGGGGCACCCGTGGGAGCTTGCCGCGCCTGAGCAATCACAACGAGTGAAGTTTTTTGGGCACGTACAAAGTTATACCGACAAACATGGGCGCGAACACCGTCAATGGGTTGGTTGTCACGACGTATTAGCTGTGCCATATGATGTGCCTATTCCTGGTTATAAAAACGACATTGTTAATACGCTAAGGCTATGGAAATCAGAAGCGACCGACGAATTTAATTTAACCGAGTTTAACGCGGGGAGTTATTCAGAAGCGGTAGCGCAAAAAAACCTAGCAGAACAAATTACAATGGTGCTTTACCCAAATGACAGCAGCGAAAATGGTAAAGAGCTTAGATTGCGCCAACAGTACTTTTTATCATCAGCGAGTATTCAAGATATCGTATCGCAATGGGTTGAACAGTACGGCGAAGACTTTAGTGACTTTGCAGCCCATCATGTATTTCAATTAAACGATACGCACCCAAGTATTGCCGTGGCAGAGTTAATGCGCATTTTAGTTGATGACTACGAGCTTGATTGGGATAACGCGTGGGAAATTACAACCAGCACAATGGCTTACACTAACCACACTCTATTGCCAGAGGCATTAGAAAAATGGTCAGTGCCGCTTTTTGCAAAACTATTGCCGCGAATTTTAGAAATTATTTATGAAATAAACGCTCGCTTTTTAGCGCAAGTGGCTCAGCATTGGCCAGGCGATGCAAGTAAGCAGCGTGCGCTTTCGTTAATTGAAGAAGGCGACGTGCCGCAAATACGCATGGCTTATTTAGCGATTGTGGGTAGCTATTCGGTAAATGGTGTGGCCGCACTACATACTCAACTTTTAAAAGAAGGGCTATTTAAAACCTTTTACGAGCTTTGGCCTAACAAGTTTAATAATAAAACCAACGGGGTTACGCCAAGGCGTTGGTTAGCACACTGCAACCCGGCCTTGAGTCATTTAATTACAGAAAAAATTGGCTCAAAATGGGTTAGCGATTTTGCAGATATAAGCCAATTACGCCGCTACTTCGACGACACCGCGTTTCATCAGCAATGGCAAAATGTTAAACGCGAAAACAAACAACGTCTCGTCGATTTGGTGAAAGAGCGCTGTGGTGTTGATTTTGATGTAGAGATGATGTTTGACGTACAAGTTAAACGTATTCACGAATACAAACGCCAGTTATTAAATGTACTTCATGTTATTCATTTATATGACCGTATACGCCGAGGCGATACCACAAACTTAGTACCACGTTGTGTGCTTCTAGGGGGTAAAGCCGCCCCTGGTTATTACATGGCTAAAAAAATAATTAAGTTAATTAATAACGTAGCTGAGGTTATTAATAAAGACCCACTTGCAGCGCCTTATTTACGAGTTGCGTTTTTACCAAATTATAATGTAACCGCAATGGAAACTATTTGCCCTGCAACCGATTTATCAGAGCAAGTATCGACCGCAGGTAAAGAAGCATCAGGCACCGGTAACATGAAGTTTATGATGAATGGTGCGCTTACTATTGGTACGTTAGATGGGGCGAATATTGAAATTAGAGACGCTGTTGGCGCTGATAACTTCTTTTTGTTTGGTGCGCAGGCTCATCAAATTGATGATATTAAATCGCGATATAACCCTTCTCATTTAATAGAGCAAAACAGCGACCTAAGCCATGTAATGCAGTTACTCGAAAGCGGGCAATTTAACCTGTTTGAGCCTAATTTATTTGACGACATTATTAATGCTATTAAAAGCCCTCACGATCCGTGGTTGGTTGCACATGACTTTGAAAGCTATGTGGCAGCGCAAAAGCAGGTAGAGGCTGCGTATCAAGACCAAACGCATTGGACGCAAATGAGTATTTTAAATACGGCCGCAAGTGGCATATTTTCAAGCGATAGAACCATAAGCCAATACAGTGAAGATATTTGGCACCTAACCCCCCTAACTATTAGTGAAACAGACTTACACGCAACTACGAGCCATGCCACTAAGAGCACAGACTAAACGGAGAGAGTATTATGCCTAGTTATGCAAATCGTTACATAAGTAGCTTAACCCGAGATACGTACGCGTTAATACTGGCTGGTGGACGCGGCTCACGCTTACACGAATTGACAGATTGGCGCGCAAAGCCCGCTGTTTATTTTGGCGGTAAGCACCGTATTATCGATTTTCCATTATCAAATTGTATCAATTCGGGTGTGAGGCGTGTAGGCATAGCCACACAGTACAAATCGCACTCTTTGATTCGTCATGTTAATCGCGCCTGGGGCCATTTTAAAAAGGAGCTGGGGGAGTCGGTTGAAATTTTACCCGCATCTCAGCGTAATGGCGATGAGTGGTATTGTGGGACTGCCGATGCGGTTTTTCAAAACATGGATATTATTCGCCACGAACTGCCAAAATATGTGATGATTTTGTCAGGCGATCACGTTTATCGAATGGATTACGGCGCTCTATTAGCCGAGCATGTGCAAAAAGGCGCCGACATGACAGTATGTTGCCTTGAAGTACCTGTTGAAGAGGCTGCAGATACCTTTGGGGTAATGACNGTTGATGAAAAAAATCGGGTATGTCGCTTTGATGANAAACCTTCGATCCCCAGCTCTGTCCCTGGTAAGCCAGGTACCTGCTTAGCCTCTATGGGCAACTATGTGTTTAATACTGAGTTTTTATTTGAGCAGCTAAAAAAAGATGCTGAAAATGAAGGTTCTGGCCGCGACTTTGGGCACGATATTATTCCGGCAATTATAGAAGAGCACAGTGTGTATGCGTTTCCGTTTAGAGATCCCATGCAAGAAGGGCAACCTTATTGGCGCGATGTAGGAACGTTAGACTCGTTTTGGGAGGCCAATATGGAATTGGTAATGCCCGAGCCACAGCTAGATTTATACGATCCAACCTGGCCTATTTGGACCTACCAAGAGCAGTTGCCACCGGCTAAGTTTATTTTTGATGATGAAGATAGACGCGGTATGGCGGTAGACTCAACGGTATCAGGAGGGTGTATTGTATCGGGCTCAGTGGTTAGAAAATCACTGCTGTTTTCAAACGTGCACGTGCGTTCATTTTGCGAAATAGAGCAATCGGTTATTTTACCCGGGGCTCTCATTAATCGTCATTGTAAAATTAAGCGAGCCATAATTGATCGAAGCTGTGAAATACCCGCAGGGCTTGAAATTGGCTACGATAGAAAAGCCGATGAAGAAAATGGCTTTAGGGTGTCTAAAAAAGGCATCGTATTAGTCACCCGTGATATGCTCACGGAACTTGCTAAAAAGCTTGAACGCCAAGCTCACGAAAATAAAAAGTTCGCTTAAAATCGGATGCGAATAACAAAGGTTAAGGAAGTAGTAAATAAATGCATGTATTAATGGTTGCCGCAGAAAACGATGCTTTACCAAACGCTAAAGTGGGCGGGGTAGCAGATGTAGTCAGAGATGCCCCAAAAGCACTAGCAGCACAAGGCGTGAGCGTAGATGTTGTTATTCCTGATTATGGGTTTGAGCAACTGCAACGTGAATATATAGGTGATGTCACTGTTATATTTAGAGCGCAGCCACAGGTATTATCTTTATTTAAAATAAGTGATGACAACACACACATTAATCAATTTGTTATTTCGCACCCACTGTTTAGCCAATCGGGTTCGGTGTATTGCAATGACGAACCCGGGCGACCTTTTGCTACTGATGCAACAAAATATGCATTATTTAGTGCCGCTCTATGTGAAGCGCTGCTACAGGGTTTAATAACGCGCCCTCAAGCACTGCATTTACACGATTGGCATAGCGCGTGTGTCGCCGTATTATTAAAATTTGATAAACGCTACGATACCCTCGCTAATTTACATATTGCCTATACAGTTCATAATTTAGCACTGCAAGGGATCAGGCCTTTTAAACACGACGACTCGAGTTTAGAGGCTTGGTTTCCTTCGTTAGGTTATAACGGGCAACATTTGTGCGACCCTCGTTACCCACACTGTTTTAATCCTATGCGCAGTGCTATAAATTTGGCAGATAAAGTTCATTTAGTCTCACCTACTTACAGTACCGAGGTACTAAAGCCGAGTAATTATCAGCAAGGTTTTTTTGGTGGAGAAGGCTTAGAGCTTGATTTACAAAATCAATCGGCTCAAGGCAAGGTGGTGGGAATATTAAATGGCTGTGAATACCCTGAGAAAAACCCTGAGCAGGTTACTTCATCGCTCTTGTATGAGCGTATTGAACATACTTTATTTAACTGGATGGCAAAACATGAGCAGCTTGAAACGAGCTACTATGTGGCGCATCAGCGCATGCAGCAGTTTAAAAACACGCCTATAGATGGGCCCCTCGTAACAAGTGTTGGCAGGCTGACCGAGCAAAAGGTGTTATTACTTTGCCAACAATACGGTAATGCATTAGCGCTTGATAAAGTGTGTGAAATAATTAACCGTTTTAAAGGTCGTCTTATTATTTTAGGCTCTGGTGACAAANCCCTTGAAAGCATTTTNACCAANGCTATGGCACGCAATGCAAACTTATTGTTTTTAAAAGGTTATGGGCAAGGTATTGGCGATAGCCTATATGAGCTTGGGGATTTATTTTTAATGCCAAGCTCGTTTGAACCTTGCGGAATTAGTCAAATGCTTGCTATGCGCGCAGGGCAACCTTGTTTAGTACACAGTGTTGGCGGTTTAAAAGACACCGTAAGCCACAACAACAATGGCTTTGCATTTTCTGGCGGCTCGTTGAATGAGCAAGTTGATGGGTTAATGACATGCTTAACTGAAACCCTTACGCTAAAACAGCAAAATCCTAAGCAATGGAGTAACATTACAGCTAATGCTAAAGGAGCACGTTTTTCGTGGGAAACGGTCGCTGCTGATTATATTTCAAGCATGTATTGCTAAATCATTAAAATTAAACGCAGTAGAAGTGACATTTATACCTATTTACGCTATTAATTACTTAGTTTGAGTATATAAATAAGAAGTAGGTAATGTGTCTGTATTTGTTGCAAGACAAGCAATATTCAATCGTAAGCAAAATGTAGTTGCTTACGAGCTTTTATTTCGTAATAGTGCTGAAAACTTTTTTCCCGATATAGAAGAAGGTCAAGCAACTGCTCGCCTAATAATGGAAAACCAGCTTAATTTAGGCACACGCCACATCACCTCAGGTAAAACGGCACTGATAAATATAGGCCCAGACTCTTTAAAGCACAATTTATGTGACTTTTTACCCTGTAAAGATGTGGTCATTGAGCTGTTAGAAACCATTGAACCCACCGACGATAACTATCAGCTTTGCAGAGAGCTTTTTCATAAAAACTATAAACTCGCATTAGATGACTTTGTTTATAACGAGCAATGGGAGCGATTTTTAAAGTTTATTAAGCTAGTAAAGTTTGATATTGCGCAAACGCCTTTATCAGATATTGCCGAGATTGTAGAAAAACTAAAACAGCATAAAAAAATAAAAATATTAGCAGAAAAAATAGAAACCCAAGCCGATTATCACCAAGCACATAAAATGGGGTTTGATTACTTCCAAGGCTACTTTTTTGCCAAGCCCACAATGCACGAACAGCAAGACATTGATTATAACTATGCGGTAGTTGTGGCTATTTACGCGCAAGTAATGAAACCAAGTCCAGATATAAAGCAAATTAGTACGTTATTTGAAGCCGATGCGGCCTTGGCTTATAAGCTTATGCGGCTAATTAACAGCGGTGTTTTTCCAATTCAGAGTAAAATATCATCTATTAAACAGGCGTTAGTGTATTTAGGGCATGAGCGTTTAAAAAAGTTTGTTAGTTTAATTGTTACCGCGCACACCGCGGGTAAAAAGCCAGCAGAATTAATGCAAGTGTGTGTAGTTAGAGCACGCTTTTGTGAGCTAATAGCAAAGCAGGTGTCTAAATCGTTGGCGGGTGAGGCGTTTTTAACCGGCTTGTTTTCGTTACTAGATGCGATACTCGATCAACCTATGAGTTTATTAGTCGAAAAATTACCTTTTCCTGATGATATTAAAGCGGCGTTATTAAACGAAAAAAACACCCTATATTATATTTTAAATGTAGTACAAGCGTACGAAACAGGTAGCTGGTGGACATTAGAAAAAGCCGTTATATTACTTAATGTTAAAAGTGATGTGCTGCCAGGGTTATATAATCAAGCCGTAGATTGGGCAGATAATTATAAAAATAATAGTTAAAGGACAGTAACCGCTCATTATGCGAAATTATAATATGGACTTTATTCGCGGCATTGCCGTGCTTTGCTTGGTGTATATGAATGGCTATGCGTTTGGCTTAATGGATTATAGCTATATTCCTTTATCTACCCCGCCTTTTAGTGACACCCTTATCCATGCGGTGAGTACTTTTTTTGTTGATGGCCGATTTAGAACGCTGTTTAGCTTACTGTTTGGGGCAGGGCTTTATATTCAGTGGCAAAAAGTTAAATCAACAGCACCTTTAAAAGCGCGATTGCATTGGCTTATCATTTTTGGTTTGGTACATGGTTTTTTACTTTGGGCTGGCGACATTTTATTTTTGTACGGTGTATCTGCCTGGTTTGCCCTAAAATATTTACAAAGTAATAACCAACTGCTTGTAAAAAGGGCAGGGGAGTTTCTTTTAATTGGTTGTGTAGCCACGGGGTTGGTGCTTTTTAGTGCGCCTGATGAGGTCGTTTATCGTGATTCAGCACAGTATATCGATTTATATAGCCCTCATTACAGCGATTACTTTTTGAGTAACCTAGGTATGAATATATTAATGCTGGTAGCTGTTCCTATCATGATCATGTGGCTGTGCGTAGGGCTAATGCTGATTGGCATATATTTATATAAAAATGAGGTTTTTAGTAAAGGTTTAACTAAGCCGAACCTTATTGTTTGCATAGCTGGCGCCTTTATTTTTTCAGGCATGAGGCTTTATACGTCAAAGTTTACAGGAGGAGCAGGGTTAGCCATACAAGAGTTTATAAATACCTTTGCCGCATTGTTCATGGCTGTATTTTATATTCATCTCATCGTTAAATTTTGTAATAACCGTGCTCATGTGGGCCAGCTTATTCAGCAGGCGGGGCGCTTAGCTTTTACCTTATATATATGCCAAACACTGATGCAGCTGTTGCTTTATAAAGTGTTGTATCCGCAGTGGGTATTAAGTTTTAACCGAATAGACTATTGGATAGTCGCGACTGGCCTGGTTAGCGGGCAGCTATTGTTTACAGCTTTATATTGTCGCTATTATGAGCAAGGGCCGCTGGAATATGTTTGGCGCAGGTTAACTCAAGCAAAAATTGCAAAAATTAATGCGTAAAGGTTTAAATTAGGGGCGAAAAATAATGGCGTGTGGTTTACACTAGTCGCCTTTAAAATTAGGACCATTAAGTGCCATGACCGAATTAAAACGTTTAAATAAATTTATTAGTGAAACAGGTTTTTGTTCACGCCGTGAAGCCGATAAATATATTGAGCAAGGTCGTGTAACGGTTAATGGTAATACGTCTGAAATGGGCGTAAAAGTGGCTGATACCGATACTGTTTTAGTCGATGGAAAACCGCTGCGCGAAAAACCAAAACGCGTGTACATTGCGTATAATAAGCCAGTGGGTATTACCTGTACCACCGAGAGTAAAATTCAAAGTAATATTGTCAAAGCCGTTAATTATCCCACCCGTATATTTCCTATCGGCCGTTTAGACAGGCCTTCAGAAGGATTGATTTTTTTAACTAACGAAGGCGATATCGTTAATAAAATTTTGCGAGCGGGTAATAACCACGAAAAAGAATACGTGGTGACAGTTGATAAACCACTCAATCGCCAATTTGTGAGCAAAATGGCCAACGGTATTCCTATTTTAGATACCGTTACAAAAAAATGTAAAGTGATACAAACAGCTCCGCAAGAATTTAAAATTGTGCTTACGCAGGGTTTAAACCGCCAAATTCGTCGTATGTGTGAATACCTAGGTTATGAAGTTGTGACCCTTAAACGTACCCGCATTATGAATGTAACGTTAAAGGGCTTAAAAGTAGGCCAGTGGCGACATTTAACCGACGTAGAAATGGCACAAATTAATGACTCCATTGCTGATTCGGGTAAAACGCAAGAGCATTCGGTTGATACCAATAAGCAAAATGCCAATAACAAACGCGAGCCTAAAAAGCGTGATTTTCAGGGGGAAAACCCACGCGCCTTTAATAATGAGCGAGGCACTCGCACTCAAAGAAGTAATACCCCTTTTCAAAAGCGCTCAACCACCTATGTAGGTAAAGGGGGAGCTAGCAAAAATACGCAAGGCGATAGCAAAAGCGCAAACAACAAAAAGCCAGCAAACGGTAAAGCGCGTTCATCTGGCACATTAAGTTTAAAAAAATAGCGTGCACACTTACCATTGTATTTGATGTACAACGTTACCGAGTGGGCTTTTAACGCCCACGATGTTTATTTTCTCATTTTTTAGCCGCTTTAATGCTGGTTTATCTAAATACCACCTAAAAGAGCGCTTTCTGTAAGTTTGTAAATCAAGCACAACCAGTTTTGCGCAGCTGTATTCGTAATCACTCGGGCACGCCTCTACAGCCAGTAGCTGGTACTCTTGCTGCCAGCTATTGTCGCTATAATAATACGTCCATAACTTTACTGAAATACAAAAACTAGCCCACAGCCATAAATAAACCAAAACCGGTATAAACAAAATACCCAGCCAGCCCCTAAGCCGTCCATAGTGCTCTAGATAATCTTTAAAATTTGATTTAAACGTTTTGCATGCGTTGTACTTTTTGTATCCGTACATCCCCCCTGCAATACTAATTATTACTGACAAAACAGGAAGCAGCTTATGTGTTAAAAAATCATAAGCGGTATTGGCAATAAAGGGGGGATCGAGATTTTCATCCCAAGCAATAAAAAATAGGGGTGGGAATAGTAAACTAGTGGTAATTATTATTCTAAAAAGTTGTTTTGCTGTCATTTGAGGGGTTATTTATAAAACACAACGCCAATATAAAGTAAAAAAAGTCCTAAATAAACGGCTAATGCAGATACGCTGTTTTTAGAGCGCAGCCGTGTAATTAAATCGTAAGTACCGTCAAACATGCCTGTTATTACCAATGTAATACCGCCCGTGAAACGGTAGTTGTTTAAATCTACATTGCCATTTTCGTCGGTTATAAAGCGAAAATAGCCAAAGAGAATACAAATACAACCTAGTTTATTAAGTCCATCTTTAACCTCGGTTTAAATAATAAAAAACGCAGCTACTGTGAGGTAAGCTGCGTTTTAAATGTCCTTTAAGGCTTTTAAATTACTTTCTAGGCTCGTAGTCTATTCTAAATACAACAGTATAAAGCACAGGTACTACGATAAGCGTGAGTATGGTTGCAAAACCTAAACCAAACATAATAGTTACCGCCATTGACTGGAAGAACACGTCAAACAACAGCGGGATCATACCTAAAATGGTGGTAATAGCCGCCATGGCTACAGGGCGTACACGGCTAACGCCAGATTCAAACACAGCTTGATAAGGCGATTTACCATCGCGAAGCTCAAGATTTATTTGATCGACCAACACAATGCCGTTTTTAATTAGCATCCCGCTTAAACTTAGTAATCCAAGTAGTGCCATAAAGCTAAATGGCGCATTCATTATTAACATGCCCGCACTCACACCAATAATGGCAAGTGGCACTGTAGCCCAAATAACTAAAGGCTGTTTAAGTGAATTGAACAGCAGTACGGTTACCGCAAACATCGCTAAATAACCCAGCGGTAATGAGCCAAATATAGCGGCTTGCGCATCCGATGACGACTCATACTCGCCGCCCCATTCTAATTTATAGCCACGCGGTAGCTCTATTGCCTCTACGGGCCCGCGCAC
>JGI12218J13221_1000093_pt1 | contig 13850 bp, 8 predicted proteins | sample DeeseametaMP0203_FD_13221 | JGI IMG/M metagenome (IMG submission 13221) | reverse complement strand
GCTCCAAGCTGAAAGTAAACCACCTCCGCAGCCATTTATTGGTGTGGTCTACAGAGGATTATGTCTTTTTAGAGGGGAAAATCCCTAGAACCCCAAATTGTACCAAGGCCACTTTGGTGCAATTTGCGTTTTTAATGCATAAATATGCGAAATGCTAAGCCTGTGTTCCGACTAGACTCCGCCGCTATAGTCGCTTTTAAGCGATGATTCGTGCACTTTTATTAAAAAGAGCATAATTCTTTAATTGCCGTTAAATTCGTAACTTACCTAAAAGAAGTTAATAAAATACCGCAGTATTTAGGATGTGTATCCTAAATGCATGTCTCTGTAGAGCAGCGCATGTTGCATCCGTTTTGTTTGTCTTTGGGGCAGCATGCTTTAAAGATGTGCAAAAAAGAAAACTGCATAAAACCCGTTAATCCAGATATAAATTTTTTTAATAGTATTTTAGAAATATAAAAAAACTTTATTCGTGGATAAACTGAAACATTAAAAAACTTTATACGTTACTCACTTGTAAATAACGCCTTCTTATGGGTGTTAAGCTAATGAAATCTAATAGTTTATCGATACATTTTCTACCAATATATTCTCCAGGAATAAAAGTTCTCCAATAAACATTTTTTAAATCAACGTTTTTGGTACGGTTTGTGCTTTTGTCATTACGCCGCTGCAGTTTAAGCGAGCTGACAATGCTGTAGAACATCAACATAAAACAGCAGCAATAGAAGAAGCACACAGTCTTAGAACAGGAGAACCATTTTATGACGAGCTCAGCGAGTCTGAAGACCAGAAAACTCTATCTGGCGGCTGCAATATCCTCTGTCCTCAGCCTGCCGACTTACGCACAAGAGGCGGCATCTGCAACCGACACCGTCGATGAATCCAAAATGGAATCAATACAGGTAACCGGATCACGGGTAAGCCGGGATGGCTACGATACACCTACCCCCGTGGCCACAATGACCGAGGAAGATATTAATACATTTGCGCCTAACAGCGTTGCAGACTTCGTCAATACCATGCCTTCGGTAACCGGAAGTTCTACGGCGACGACCAACTCGGGATCACTGAGTAATGGTGCCTCCGGTATTGCTGCACTTAATCTTCGCGCGTTGGGTACGGGACGCACACTGGTGCTGTTCGATGGCCAGCGTTCAGTGGTCTCTGCTTCTACCGGTCAGGTTGATACCAACACCTTCCCCCAGTCGCTTATCAAGCGGGTGGAAATCGTGACCGGCGGGGCCTCTTCTGTATATGGTTCTGACGCTATCAGTGGGGTAGTTAACTTTATTCTGGATAAAACGTATACCGGATTTAAATCTGAGGTGGAATACGGTGAAACCACCTACGGTGATCGTGAGAATAGCCGCATTGTACTGACCTATGGTACAGAGTTGGGTAATGGTGATGGCCATCTTCTGTTAAGTGGTGAAACATTTAGAGCAAACGGTATTCATTACACCACGCGGGAATGGGCGGAAAATGGCGATGTGGCCATGATTAATCCAGACACGTCTGAAGGCGCGCCGTTTTATCTGGTGGGCGACCAAATTGGCATTTCTCGTTATACGCCAGGCGGTATGATTGCTTCCGGCCCGCTTTATGGCACTTACTTCGGTGTGAATGGTGTGCCTGGTCAGGTGGCATTTGGCGATGTGTCCGGCCAGTGGATGCAAGGCGGGGACTGGCAGTATACGACTTCCGGTATGCTGGGAACGAACTCGCTGGCTGCGCAGACGGAGAGGGATAACCTGTTCGGCCGATTGAGCTGGATGATCGACCGTACTGAGATCTACGCCCAAGCATCGTATGCAGAATATGAAGGGCTAAGTTACTACATTAATCCAACGACGATTGGCGTAAATATCGCCGCTGACAACGCGTTTTTGCCGGATTCAGTGGCTGCACAAATGGCAGAGCTTGGTCTTGACAGCGTGACGATGAACACCAGTAACGTTGATATGCCTGCCTCAGGTAGTAATAACAACCGGGACACTACGCGGATCGTTATCGGCGGTAAAGGTGAATTTACCTTAGGCGGTAAATACTTCGATTGGGATGCCTACTACCAGTACGGAAAAACCAATACCGATGAACACATGACGCCAACCTATAATCGTGAGCGACTGGCCCTGGCAACCGATGCGGTGGTGGATCCGGAGACCGGTAATATTGTTTGCCGTTCTTCACTGACAGAAGAAAACGGCTGTGTGCCTTTGAACAGACTGGGCGTGGGTGTCGCCAGTCAGGCAGGGTTGGATTATGTGTTGGGTCGCCCACGTCGTGAACAGGAATTTATTCAGGACGTCGCGGCTATCAACCTCAGTACTGGGGATATCGACGGTTGGGCGGGCCCCATTTCTATTGCTTTCGGTGCTGAATACCGTAAGGAAGAAATGGATGGTTCGGTCGATCCCCAATTTTCTACTGGCTGGAAATACGGTAACTACCGGGTCACAGCCGGTTCATACAACGTAAAAGAAGCTTACCTGGAAACGCTAGTACCGTTGGTTGAAAACCTAGATTTTAATGGTGCCGTGCGTTATACCGACTACAGCACTTCGGGAGGCGTCACCACCTGGAAAACCGGTCTGACCTGGTCGCCTATTGAAGATATTACCCTGCGTGCAACCCGCTCTCGAGATATTCGGGCGCCCAACTTGTCAGAGCTTTATGCAGCCGGCACCGCGCGTTCTAACTCTGTCACCATTAACGGTGAATCGGTGCCTATGGTGCAGAACCTTCAGGGGAACCCTGGCGTAAGCCCTGAAGAAGCCGATTCCTGGGGACTGGGCGTGGTATTTCGTCCTAGCTTTATGGAAGGTTTCTCCGCCACTGTCGATTACTATGAAGTGGAAATCGACGGCATCATCAGTTTCGTGACGGCAGATGCTACAGCCGAATACTGCACGGAATTCGGCGTACAGCGCTACTGCGACAATATGATTTATGATGACGCCGGCACACTGCAAACTATTAACCTGCTGTATGAAAACCTGAACTCGATGTCTGCGAAGGGTATGGATTATGACCTGACTTATCGCTTCGATATGGCCGATATCTCCGGCGAATTACCCGGCTCATTTACCCTTCGCTTCTTAGCGACCAACTATCTTGAAAACATCACCGATAATGGGGTAACTGCTATTGATGAGGCGGGGTCGAATGGTGGCGCGACGCCAGACTGGAAATTCCGTGGCTCGGTGACCTACGACATCGATGATCTGCGATTAAACCTTACTGCCAGAGGGGTAAGTGAAGGGACGTTGAGCAACGCATACATCGAATGTGCCACCAATTGCCCTGAAAGCATTGCACCTAACTACACGATTAATGATAACACCGTGGAAAGTAAGGTCTATCTGGATGCCTACGCGTCGAAGACTATCCCATTCAGTGATGTGGGTGACTTTGAGCTGTATTTTCAGGTTAAAAACTTACTCAATTCCGACCCTGCTATCGTGACATCACCTGCCTACCAAGGCTCTGAAAACCGTCCGGGTTACGCGCCTACCAACCGTACGTTGTACGACACGTTGGGACGTGAATTCAAAATTGGCTTCAGGGTAGAAATGTAATGGGGATGCAAGTGATAAAGGAAAAAACTATGTTTAAACGTCGTCTGTCACAAACGCTCATTGGTTTGTCTATGGCGGGTTTGTCCCTGGCTGCGCATGCAGCCACGGGCATGAGCCAGAACGAACGAATGGATGTGAAAAAGGCTCTTATTAAAGCGGTGGATGACCGGGCCAAGCAGGTTCAGGTAATGAACGACATGATTTTCTCATTCGGTGAACTGGGTTTCCAGGAATTTCAGACGTCTAAATACCTTACCGATATGCTCGAAGAAAATGGCTTTACAGTTGAACAGGGTATTTCCGGGATCCCGACGGCATGGATGGCGACCTGGGGTGAAGGTGAGCCCGTCATTGCGCTTGGGTCAGATATTGATGGGATCCCCAAAGCCTCACAAAAACCTGGTGTTGCTTATCATGATCCTATTATTGAAGGCGCTCCTGGGCATGGTGAAGGTCATAATTCTGGTCAGGTAGTGAATATTGTAGCTGCACTGGCAGTAAAGCAGTACATGGAAGAAAACGATATTGCGGGTACGATCAAAATCTGGCCTGGCGTAGCAGAAGAGCAACTCGGGACCAAAGCTTATTATGTGCGGGACGGCTACTTTGAAGATGTTGATGCAGTATTGTTTTCCCACGTGTCAAACGGCTTTAGTACAAGTTGGGGGGGAGGACGCGGGAACGGTCTGATTTCTGTACAGTACAACTTCTATGGTGAATCTGCCCACAGTGCCGGCGCACCATGGCGTGGTCGTAGTGCACTTGATGCTGTGGAGTTGATGGAAGTGGGGGTGAGTTACCGCAGGGAGCACCTACGTTTATCTCAGCGTACTCACTCCATTGTTGTGGACGGAGGCGACCAACCCAATGTCGTTCCGCAGCGCGCCAGCCGGTGGTATTTTTTCCGCGAAACAGACTACCCACACATTAAAGCATTATGGGAAATTGGCGACAACATCGCCGAAGGTGCGTCGATTATGACCAACACATCGTGGGACTCCACCGTGCTTGGTTCAGCGTGGCCTCAACATATGAACAAAGCTATCGCGCAGGATGCTTACGAAAATATCAAACTGGTGGGCATGCCTGAATGGTCTGAGGACGATATGGCACTGGCAAAAGCGCTTCAGGCGCAGATTGGCGCGGATGTAGAAGGTCTTAAAACCGAAATCAGCGAACTGACCGATCCGCCTGACCCGAAAAAGAACATGGGCGGTGGCTCTGACGACATTGGTGACATTTCCTGGCAGGTACCCACGATTACGCTGCGTTACCCAGCCAATATCCCGAATTTGCCCGGACATAACTGGTCCAATGCGGTGGCAATGGCCACACCCATTGCTCACAAAGGCGTACTGGCGGGCGCCAAAGCGCAGGCGCTGAACCTGTTCGATTTGCTCACCGACGACGACCTGATGGAAGCGGCCTGGGACTACTATGAAAATGTGCAGACCAAAGACCAACAATACACCCCGTTATTGCGTGAGCAAGACAATCCGGCTGTTCACTTAAATGAAGGGATCATGGCTGAATTTAAAGGCGATATGTCCGAGTTCTACTATGACCCGTCAAAATATGACACCTATATGGAACAACTGGGCATTACTTACCCTACGCTAGAAGAATAAATATTAGAGCGGGCCCGGTGTTCCCAGGCCCGACTCCGGATAACGATAAAGGAGTCAGATAATGAAACGATTTTGTCGAAGCCTTGTGGCCAGTGCCCTGCTTACCGGGTGTGTTGCTGGCGTGGCCAACGCGACAACGCTGAGCGAAGAGGAACGGGAATCAGCCAAAGAGGCGCTGGTGGCTGCGGTAGATAAGCAGACCAAACTGGCGCAGGTAATGAATGACATGATTTTCTCGTTCGGCGAACTGGGGTTCCAAGAAGTCGAAACCTCAAAATACCTTACCGGTTTTTTGGAGGAGCATGGCTTTTCTGTGGAGAAAGGTATCGCGGGGATCCCAACAGCGTGGTACGCAACGTGGGGTTCAGGTGAGCCGGTTATTGCACTTGGCACCGATTTGGATGGCATACCCAAAGCCTCTCAAAAACCCGGAGTGGCCTATCACGACCCGATTGTAGAGGGAGCGCCGGGGCACGGCGAAGGCCATAATTCGGGACAGGTTGTCAATATTATTGCGGCGTTGGCAATGAAAGATTATATGACCGCAAACAATATTGAAGGCACGATTGTGCTGTGGCCTGGTGTGGCCGAAGAGCAACTGGCGACGAAAGCCTATTATGTGCGCGCAGGATACTTCGATGATGTGGACGCTGTACTTTATTCACACGTGGGCAGTATGTTTGGCACCATGTATGGTAATCCCGGCATGTCAGGCATGGTCTCAGTGAAATATAATTTTTACGGCGAATCCTCGCATGGCGCGTTGCCCTGGCGGGGCAAAAGCGCGCTGGATGCAGTTGAACTGATGAGTGTTGGCATGAATTACCGGCGCGAGCATTTGCGATTGGCCCAACGCACCCATTCCGTCATCGTCGACGGGGGAGATCAGCCCAATGTTGTCCCACCAGAGGCCTCAGCTTGGTATTTTTTTAGAGAAATTGACTACCCGCATATTAAGGCCTTGTGGGAAGTGGGCGACAAAATGGCGGAAGGTGCGGCGAAGATGACCGATACTACCTGGGATTCCACTGTGATGGGAACAGCCTGGCCAGGCCACTTCAACAAGCCGCTGGCTGAAGCTGCCTTCAAAAATATTGAAAAGGTGGGCATGCCTGAGTGGTCAGAAGACGATCTCACCCTAGCCAAGGCGTTGCAAGAAGAGATTGGCGCAGACGTAACCGGCTTACCAGAAGAGGTCATGCCGCTAAGAGAGCCGCCGCCAGAAGATAAGCTGACAGGAGGGGGCTCGGATGACGTGGGTGATATTGCCTGGAATGTACCGACCATCTTTATGATGTATCCCTCGAATATCCCGAATTTGCCGGGACACAACTGGGCCAATGCAGTGGCGATGGCAACGCCTATCGCACACAAAGGCATCATTGCAGGCGCGAAGGCCCATGCGATGACCATGGTTGATTTATTTACCGATCCAGAACTGCTGCCGCAAATGAATGATTATTTCGAAAATGTGCAGACAAAAGATCTTAAATATACGTCTTTACTTCGAGAAGATGATGAACCGCAGATTCACTTGAACGAAGGCATCATGAAGCGTTATCGCGACAAAATGAAGGCGTTTTATTACGACCCTGAGAAGTATGACAGTTATCTTGAGCAACTGGGTATAGCGTACCCAATGGTGAAAGAAGACTGACGTAGTATCGCCTGTGTAGTTACCCGCGATGACTGCACAGGCGTGAATTCCAGTGTTACGCAACAAGCGGGGAGGCCAACAATGGGAAAACCATTAGACGATCATGAATGTCCAGACTGTCAGGAAATGAAGCGAGATCTGCAGGTGCTTAAAACATTTGTTGGTCTTATTATATTGCTGATATTTCTAACATTTCCATTATCTGGAATGGCCTGAGTTATCTGTGATGTGACTGTATTTTTTGTTATCGTCGGGCGCAGTAAAGACTGTTTACTGACGGTAGCAGACACCAGTGTCTTTAGTGTGGGAAACGTGTTACGGCGTTCCGCCCACGCTATTTGGACCGCCCCTGTGACGAGGGGCAATTCGTGTGTACGTGCTCCGTTGAGCGTCTTTGGGCAGCCAGTTTGGCTGCCCTTTTTTAGGTCGCAAGCTCTGTGACCATTGTTTTGGCCAACAGCTCAATGGCTTCTGAACGCACTTTCTGAGGATTCACCAGGCATACGCCAATTTGGCCTAAATCCGGAAGGTCGGGTGACGGAGGCAAAATATTTAAGCCTGGCGGCACGGTGCTTTTAGCCAGTACAGTAATGCCTAAACCTTCATTAATTGCGGTTTGAATACCATTGAGATCGCCAATGGTATACACAATCTGCCACTGCTTTTTCTGTTTGCCCAGCGTGTGGGTGGCCCGTTTGCGATAGATGCATGGCGACGGGGCTGCGATAAGCGGCAGCTTCTCCGGCATACTGTTAACAAAGCGCTGATTGCCCACCCAAACCAGTTGATCGGTGACAATATAACCGTCCTGCTCGGCATCGGGCATTTCTTGCAAAGACAAAATTAGATCAAACTGATTTTTCAGCGGTTCGCAGAGGAGGTCTTTGCTCAGGGCGCAATGCACTTCCAGTGAAACTTCCGGATAAGATTGCGTGAAGCGGCGGATAATTTTCGGCATCAGCGTGGTGGAGAATTCACTGGGGATCCCCAGCTTAATATTCCCACTAACCTGTGGCCGACCAAATTCAGCCATCGCCTGGTCATTCAGCATCAGAATTTTCATGCCGAACTCTAGCAGTTTACTGCCAGCGAGGGTGAGGGTTAAACGGTTGCCTTCGCGGGAAAAAAGTTTTTCTCCCACCATTTCTTCCAGTTTCTTAATTTGCAAGCTGATAGCTGGCTGCGTGCGTTTTAATCGCTCAGCACACATCGTGTAGCTACCCGTTTGCGCAATCGTCACAAATGAACGTAAGAAGTCCACGGACAAATTCTTCATGGCTACACTCCTGACAATAGGCAGGCAAACCTATTTTATTAACTTATAGTGTTATTGTTATTATTAATTTTATTAATCACACGTCTACAAGTAGCATAAAGAAATGCAAAAAACAACGGACTTCGTTATGAACATGCTGAATACCCCGCTAGAGCAGACAGATGCTGATATTTTCAACATTATTGAAGAAGAAACCCAACGGCAGGAAGATCACATAGAACTTATTGCTTCAGAAAATTATACCAGTAAGGCCGTAATGGCCGCACAGGGGAGCCAGCTTACGAATAAATACGCTGAAGGTTATCCCCAAAAGCGCTATTACGGGGGCTGTGAAAGTGTGGATAAAGCTGAGCAATTAGCAATAGATCGAGCGAAAACGCTATTTGGAGCAGACTATGCCAATGTACAGCCTCATTCAGGCTCGCAGGCAAACGCCGCTGTGTATATGGCGCTGATTAAGCCAGGCGATACTATTTTAGGCCTGAGTCTAGACCATGGCGGGCACCTGACTCATGGCGCGAAGCCGAACTTCTCTGGCAAACTCTATAATGCCATTCAGTATGGCCTTAATACTAAGACAGGAGAGATCGACTACGATCAGGTGAGGCTGCTGGCGAAAGAACATCAGCCAAGCATGATTGTCGCCGGATTTTCTGCCTATTCCCGCGTAGTAGACTGGCAGCGCTTTCGAGAGATTGCGGACGAGGTCGGGGCTTATCTGATGGTAGATATGGCCCACGTGGCGGGGCTTGTCGCCGCCGGCGAGTACCCTAATCCTGTGCCCCTGGCAGACGTGGTGACCACCACGACACATAAAACATTGCGTGGGCCCCGTGGCGGCATGATACTGTGTAAGGCAAACCCAGAGCTTGAAAAGAAGTTTAACTCCCTGATCTTTCCCGGTATTCAGGGTGGGCCTTTAATGCATGTGATTGCCGCCAAAGCGGTAGCACTTAAAGAAGCCATGAGCGATGATTATAAAGCGTATCAGAAACAGGTTATTGCCAACGCCCGTGCTATGGCGGCTGTCTTTCTTAACCGTGGCTATGGTGTGGTCTCCGGTGGTACCGACAATCATATGTTTCTGGTGGACCTTATCGCCAAAGGTATGACGGGAAAACACGCTGATGCCATATTGGGAGCAGTGAATATCACGGTAAATAAAAACACCGTACCCAACGACCCCCAATCGCCTTTCGTGACCAGCGGTATTCGTGTTGGCACACCGGCCATTACCTCCCGGGGCTTTAAAGAAGCCGAATGCGAGGATCTGGCGAACTGGATGTGCGACGTACTCGATAAACCTGAAGACTCGGATGTGCATGAGACAGTCAGGCAATGTGTTGCCGCAGTGACTGCTAAACTGCCAGTATATATAGACTAAGTCTGATTTTAACTGCGCACTTCCCGCTTTTTGTATGGTAATCTCTGTCAGGAATATTAATCGTTTAAGCGTGTAATGATTCGATATTTCTACCGTCACCAGGCGTGACGGAGATTGCCTGAAAGACGGGATAACCAATGAATAAAAATAAATTTACCCTGAAAGTCGTGGCGGAACAACTCGGGGTGTCTACCGCCACTATTTCCAATGCGTTTAACCGGCCGGATCAATTATCTGCGTCACGCAGAGAGTCAATACTCAGTGCCTGCAAGAAAATCGGTTACCACGGGCCGAATAAAGCGGCGCAAATCCTTCGCAAAGGGCAGTCCAACATTATCGCTTTGGTGTTGGCGGACAACATTGAATACATGGTCAGTGATCCAGTGGCCAGCACCTTTATTCAGGGTGTCTCCAGTGTATTACATACGCATCAGAAACATTTGTTGCTCTATGCCGGCGATTCAGTCTCGGTGTTGGATGTGGTGGACTTTGTCGACGGTTTTATCTGCTACGGAGCCCCACAGAATAAGAAGCTGGGCGAGGAGCTAGGCGCACTCTCTAAGCCGGTGGTTACGGTAGACTTTGACCTGGAAGGGCGGCCAGCAGTGAATATTGATAACGAAGATGCCGCGTATCAGGTAGCTCGTCGTGCCATTGCCAAAGAAGACAGGGTGGCTATTTTAGGCCTGCGACTGATTGATTCCCCCACTACCTGCAGAATTTATGACAGCCCACTGTTAGATGCTGAACAGGCCATATCACATCGTCGTCTGGACGGTTACATGCGTGCCATAAAAGAGTGTGGTGGCAGTATTTCGAATGACTGGATTTGGCACATTCCCGAGTCAGGCGGTAATTTTTCACGCCAGGCTGCCCGGGAAGTCCTGAACGCGAGTCAACGGCCCGACACCATTTTATGTATGAGTGACATGATTGCCTTGGAGCTTCTGCACGCGGCTCACGAGTTGGGAATAGACGTGCCAGGCGAACTAAAGATTACCGGGTTTGATGGTATCGACGAGGCCGATCGGTCGCGTCCGCCGCTGACCACGGTATACCAATCAAGCCTGGAAAAGGGCACTCTGGCTGCTGAAAAGTTAATGGTAGGAACAACCACATCGGTGGTGTTGAAGACGGAGATAAAAAAGGGTGAAACGGCAGGGTAAAGTTACCGGGACGGTTGTGGTTTCATGCTTGCTGGCAAAAAGCGGCACACCATGCGCCGCGTTTCATCACAAATTTGCCACTTACGCCTCTAGCGAATTCATATCGATAACAAACCGATAGCGAACGTCAGATTGCTCCATGCGATCATAGGCTTCGTTAATCTGGTCCATACGAATCATTTCACATTCAGGCAAAACATTGTGCTCAGCGCAGAAGTCCAGTACCTCCTGCGTTTCTGCTATACCGCCGATTAATGAGCCAGCAAGCTGGCGACGGCCAAACAGCATAGGGGCGGTGTTCAGTTCCTCAAGGGGGCCGACCTGCCCGACAATCACCTGCGCGCCATTAAGGGGTTCTAGGGATTTTCCCCTCTAAAGTAACATAGAACGCTACAGGTATTATATTATATGGTCTGTGGCGGTGGGTTACCTTCCAATATTCTGCCATCTTATATAAACACCATCAATCATATTGGCGTTTATTCATCATGGCAATTAGTAATGAACTCTCGATTCTGACTCAGGCAGAACAACGAGACTTGTATTCAGCACCTCAGTTTTCTATTGAGGAACAACGTTTGTATTTTTCGCTAAACGATGTAGAACAGGCCGAATGCCGTACTATCAGGCTTACTAAACATCGTTGTTATTTCGTGGCGCTTCTGGGCTATTTTAAATCTAAGCCAGTGATCATTGCTCCGAGTTTCCGTGATATCAGTATCGACATGCAGTTTATTGCCTCCCAAATTCAAAGAGGTAAAGGGATCAGGCCTTTCAGTGTCAGTAAAATGCAGCGTGACCGTATTTACTCAAGGATACTGCGTCTACTTAATTACAATAAGTGGAATGAAAAACAGCACCTCAATGCTCTGTGCCACCACCTGGTTTACATTGGTCATGCCTGGCTGGAGCCTCGACACCTCTTTGATGCGGCCATTGAATACCTTGCCAGCCATAACATTGCCATTCCTAAGTACTCCGTGCTTCAAAGACTGATAAGCCGCACAATGCAACAGGTCAGAAAAGACCTGACGCTCCAACTGAATCAACTTACCAGTAATGAACTTAACGTCTTTCTGGACAACATAATCACTACTAAAGACGACGGGCTGAGTCTGAGCCATCTCAGGGGTGGTGCCAAAAGTCTGACCGTGCCTGAGCTTAAAAAAGAGCTCGCCATTTACCACCGGTTAGCACCATGGCACACGCAAATAAATGACGTTGTGGACAGGCTCAATCTGTCGCTAAAAAATCGACAACACTTCAGCGGCCTTATTGATTACTACGGCAGTAAAGTGCGGCGCTTCAAACGCTCACAGCAGCACCTGTGGTTACTGTGTCATCTGACAGAGCGCATGCAACTTGCACTGGAGCGCCTGACGGATGGGTTTGTTTACCATATCCGAAAACAACAGGAAGCCGCCAACGCCTTTGCACAACAAGCAGTGTTCCTGTCCTGGCAGTCAGCTGCGGACAATGTCACGAAAGCGGCAGAGCTACTTCACCTGTTTGTTGACGAGAATATTGATGACAATCAGCCCTTCTCAGTAGTCAGACAACAGGCATTGAAGGTCATGAATGACAGGGATATCCAGACCCTCTGCCTTTACCTGAAAAAACAGAAACGGACCGTGGAAGAGTACCAGTGGCAATATTATGACGAACAACGAAACCTTCTGGAACAGTTGTTAAGACCAGTGTTCCTGTGCCTTGAATGTGAGGCCGGTAAAGGCTCAGAAGCCGTCGTCGCCCAACTTCAAAAGATGCAAACGGAAATCGTATCCGGTGAATCACTGATGACAATGGATACGTCGCTTATCCCCAAAAAGCACCTCCCATGGCTGGTGAAACAGGATAACGTTAATCCGCAACGTTATGAATGGCTGCTCTACCGGCAGTTAACTTCACGACTGAACGGACGTATTTATCTGTCAAATGTCACCAAATACCGGGCACTGGAAGACGACCTGATCCCCCAAACATCGCAGGATGCACTGCTGGAGTCATCAACGCTGGACAGACTAAAACAACCTGTTGACGCATTGTTACAGGAGAAACAACATCGACTGGAAAGCGCGCTCAAAGACGTGGCGTGCCATATTGATGAGGGAGATAATCGCAATGTAATCATGAAAAATCGCTCGGGCACCCGCTGGCACCTGCCAACAAAAGGCGCTACATCTCTGGTCAACAATCCCTTCTTTAAGCGAATGCAGCCAGTCGGTATCGCGGATGTCCTGCGGTATGTTGAGCGCGAAACCGGGTTCATGCGAAGCCTGACACATGTGCTGCCAATACAAAAACAGGGAACTACTCATCAGGATGATTTACTGGCCATTCTGATTGCTAACGCCACTCACCGTGGTGTGTATGGTATGGCGCAGATCTCCGACCGCAGTTATGAACACCTGAGTACAGTACAGGCTAACTATATCCGACCTGAAACGCTGCATGATGCCAGCGACGTGATCAATAATGCGGTGGCTTCATTACCCATCTTCCGCCACTACCATATTCAGGAGGACCAGTTGCACGCCAGTGCGGATGGTCAGAAATTCGAAACGCATCTGGAAACGTTTAAAACCCGGTATTCCTCAAAGTACTTCGGTACCAATAAAGGGATCACGGCCATGACACTGGTGGCCAACCACAGCGCCCTCAATGCTCGGATCATCGGTTCCAACGAGCATGAATCACACTATATTTATGATCTGCTGCAATCAAACAGCAGCGATGTCAAACCAGATGTGCTCTCGACAGATACGCACGGTGTCAATCATGTTAACTTCGCCTTATTGGATCTAAGCAGTTACAGCTTTGCACCTCGATACGCGCAGTTCAATAGTGTCATCAACGATCTGTTTGATGTGACTGAAAGTGAACAAGGCAGCACCATACTGGCGCTAAAGAAGCCTATCAGAACGAATGTTATTACAACGGGATGGCAGGATATCAGGCGTATTGTCCTGTCACTTCAGACAAAACGAACAACACAGGCAATACTGGTGAGAAAACTGTCTGGTTATCCTTCAGGACACCCGATATTACAGGCGCTGACAGAGTATAATCGACTGGTTAAAGCGCAATATTTACTTGACTACATCGACGATGCCAGTTTGCGGCAGTATGTGCAACGTGCCCTGAACCGGGGAGAAGCA
>JGI12218J13221_1000092_pt1 | contig 13931 bp, 12 predicted proteins | sample DeeseametaMP0203_FD_13221 | JGI IMG/M metagenome (IMG submission 13221) | reverse complement strand
ATAGCTATTTTGACTAGTGAGCGTTCTAACCTTGAAGACGTTCGCGTACGAGAATTAGCAAACGGCATTATTAAAGCTCAGCGAAAGGAAATAAAGGAGATGGAGTGGTTGATAGAGGATATAAATAAGAATGGCAAGGTAACAACTCAGGAACAGGCCGAACAGCGTCCAATTCCTCAATTTGAAGGTAAATTGAATAAAGGAAAGGAAAATGAGTAAGAAAGCTATCCTATATAGAATGGTTACTAAAGAGCACATTTGCCCTTACGGTTTAAGGTCAAAAGACTTACTAGAGCGAGAAGGCTATTCAGTAGAAGACAATCATCTTACTTCACGTAATGACACCGATGATTTCAAGCAAAAGCATGGTGTAGAAACGACGCCTCAAACCTTCATCGAAGAAAAGCGAGTTGGTGGATATGATGAGCTTCGTAAATACTTCGGGAAAGGAGAAGCGGGGCAGAACGGAACTACTTATGCACCTGTTATTGCGATTTTTTCTGTGGCAGCTCTGCTATCGTTAGCATTCCAGTTTTTTGTTTCTGAAGACTTCATCTCTATAAGAACACTGGTTCTCTTTATTGCTTTCTCAATGACACTACTTGCAGTTCAAAAATTGAAGGATTTGTATAGTTTTACAAATTCGTTCATAACCTACGATTTGTTGGCAATGAGGTGGCTTCGATATGGTTACATCTACCCATTTCTTGAAGCCTACGCGGGGATAGGAATGGTAGCTCAACTGCCTGCCATAGCTGTTGCGCCATTTTCACTATTTATAGGAACCGTTGGGGCAATTTCTGTCTTTAAAGCAGTATATGTGGATAAACGGGAGCTCAAATGTGCTTGTGTCGGTGGGGACAGTAACGTGCCGTTAGGTTTTGTTTCACTATCAGAAAACATTTTTATGATAGCAGGCGCATTACTCATGTTATCTTTTTAGTTACAAGAGTTGCTTATCGACTAAACTTAATAAAAGTAACTCTATCAGCTTTTAAGATTGAAAAGACTGCTTGTTTAACTACATAGGAAGTTGTTTATCTTAGTTACAAGCAAATGTCATTGATTAAAGTGTCCTTAAGACTTATCTTTTCTAAGGGAATAACGTCGCGTAAAGGTTGAGAGCAAATACAAAGTTATGAGATCTATTATTTTCACACTATGCATTGGATATTTATTGGTACTGTTTACCGTGCCAGTTGATGCGTGTGAAATGAAAATGGATGAACATAGCTCATTAACTAAGGTTTCTCACAAATTCGCAGACGCTCATGAGGAGAAACGTAGCAGTTCACCTAGTTCTAAGCATCAAAGCGCTCACACTGATGGACACCCCTCGCATTCGGGTAAATCAGGTTGCTGCAATGATGGATGTATGTGTATAGCTACCAATTGCTACCACTTTGCAAGTCTTTTTTACGTTCCCATTCGTCAATTTGAAACAACTTTTGCTGAGCAGTATGACATTATCGCTCTAGCTGTTCCCCCCAAAATTTTCACTCCACCTTTTCGTCCCCCGATAGCCTAAGGTACTGACTTAGTTAGTAATACTTTTTAAATGGATGAAATTCCTTCGTCCAGTTAGTATCAATTCAAAGGCTAAAAACTATGAAAAATTCTATCGACAACGGTCGCAGAAGATTTGTGCTCGCTGCCCTGACCTCAAGCGCTGCGGCTGCGTTAACCAACGTTAGTCCTCTATGGGCAGCACCTGTTGGTCGCCATTTTAAAGATCAAGTTTTGACAGGTGATATTAAAAATCTCAATGTGTCAAAAGCGCAATTGCCAATAGGCTCAAATATGGGCTCACCTATAACGATCAATGGTCAAATGCCGGGCCCGTTGATTAGATTGAAAGAAGGACAGAGAGCGCACCTCAATGTAACTAACCACCTAAACCAAGATACTTCAATACACTGGCACGGGATTATTTTACCACCAGATATGGATGGCGTTCCGGGAGTTTCCTTTGCCGGAATAAAACCTGGCGAAACATTTAAATATGCATTCGATGTCGAGCAAAACGGCACCTACTGGTACCACAGTCATTCAGGCCTCCAGGAACAGTTGGGCCATTTAGGACCTCTTGTGATCGACCCCGCAGATGGGGACATTGGGGCTGATAGGGAACATACAATTATTTTAAGCGATTGGACGTTTTCAGACCCCCATGACGTTATGCGAAAACTGAAGGTAGCGGAAGGTTATTACAATTATCAAAAGCGAACTATTTTCGACACGTTAGAAGACGTAAAGAAAAAAGGGCTTGCCGATACATGGGAAGAGCGTGCTATGTGGGGTGCAATGCGTATGAGCCCTCGCGATATAGCTGACGTTACAGGCAGTACATATACATACTTAATGAATGGCCGGACACCACAGGACAACTGGCAAGCCCTGTTTAAAGTAGGCGAGAAAATCCGGTTGAGGATCATAAATGGTTCTGCGATGACTTATTTCGACTTTCGCATCCCAGGGCTTGAAATGACAGTTGTAGCTGCAGATGGTCAGCCTGTTAAACCAGTAAATGTGGATGAGTTTCGAATTGCAGTAGCGGAAACTTATGACGTAATCGTTCAGCCAAAAGAGCGAAAAGCTTATACCTTTTTTGCGGAAAGTTTTGATAGAAGTGGATATGCGCGTGGCACCCTAACCCCGTCAATTGGCCTTACTGCAGAGGTTCCCCCACAGCGAGTTATCACAGAGCGTGGCATGGCGGCGATGGGGATGGACATGTCTGGTATGAAAGGCATGAATATGGATAAGTCCAAGGTCGACAGCTCGGGCATGGCTGCTCCAAAAGGTGAAATGAAAGGAATGGGGCAGCATAGCGCCCATACAATGCATGGCACCCAAATGGAAGGAGAAATGACCCCCTCCAAAAAGCTCCCAGTAGAAAGCATAGACATTGTCCACAGCGAAGACGGGCACGGCGCTGGTGCAGCGATGATTGCTAAAAATCCAAGCTCTAGGTTGGATGAACCTGGGATCGGTTTGGAAGACAGCCCACATCGTGTCCTTGTTTATACAGATTTAGTCGGTGAAAGTCCTTGGCCTGACGAAAGAGAGCCGGAACGTCAAATTGAGCTTCACTTAACGGGCAATATGGAAAGGTACATGTGGTCGTTCGATGGCAAAAAGTTTAGTGAAGTAGACGGATATGTACGTTTCAATTATGGCGAGAGACTACGTCTGATCTTGGTTAATGACACTATGATGGATCACCCTATTCATTTACATGGTATGTGGATGGAACTTGAAAACGGCCAATATCCAAGACCTCGTAAACACACGATCAGCCTCAAGCCTGGAGAGAAGGTCTCGTTACAAATCAGCGCAGATGCCCCCGGTGAGTGGGCGTTTCATTGTCACCTGCTATACCACATGGAAGCAGGTATGTTTCGTGTTGTACAGGTCGCATAGGAGATTAAAATGAAACAGATATTAATAGCAGGCCTAATAACATTAACTTTGAGCGTTGACAATGCTTTGGCTCAATCAAGAGATGACTGGCCATCTCCTATTCCTAATGAATATTTTGGCCAAGTTCTATTTGACCGACTTGAATATACTCGCACTGATGAGCAGCAAAATATAGGGGTCTGGGACATGCAAGCGTGGTATGGCGGAGATTACCATCGTCTTGTTTTTAAAAGCGAAGGCGAAAATACACAAAACGATGGAATGCCTACTGATCTGGAACGAGCAGAACTGTTGTACGGTTATCTCGTTTCTTCTTTTTGGTCTATACAATTTGGTGTGGGCACAAAGGGAGAGCTGTCATCAGATGCGGATATGGAAAACTATGCGGTGGTCAGTTATCAAGGTCTAGCTCCTTACTGGTTTGAAATGGAAAATTCACTGCGTATTAACGAAGACGGTGACATGCAGTTCATCAATGAAACCGAATATGACTGGCAACTAAGTCAAGTTTCCTATCTGCAACCGCGATTGGAAGTTGTTGCCAACCTCACTGATTCTGAAAAGTATGACCGTCAAAGCGGGCTGAGTAATATTCGTATTGGTTTGCGATATCGGCATGAAATTGTGAGGGAGGTAGCACCTTATGTCGGTGTTTATTACAGCAAAGCTTTGGGAAATACAGCTGATGCATTAAAGGCTGAAGGCAAGTCAACCAGTGAAACTGGTGTAGTGTTAGGTGCAAGGATTTGGTTTTAAACGCCCTACGCTAAAAATGAAATAACTGGTATGCCATTGCCAGTTATTTCTTTCTACACGTCTTCGAATTTGTTTTGTAATGGGCCTGTGTTCTTATATTTGCTGCAGGTTGCTTTTGTTGTTACTCAGGCTCATATGACATAAAGGAGTAACCAATATGAATGATCACGAGCATTCAAACAGGAAAGATTCGTTAAGCCTCTGGGGCGCGGTATCGATGGGAACTGGTGTAATGATAGGTGCTGGTATATTTGCTTTAACCGGGCAAATAGCGGAGCTGGCAGGCACATGGTTTCCTTTTGCGTTTTTAGTTGCAGCGATAATTGCAGGGTTTAGCTCATACAGTTACGTCAAAATGGCACAGAAATACCCCTCTGCAGGTGGTATCGCCATGTTTCTGAAAAAAGCCTATGGTAGAGGTCTGTTGACCGGTGCCTGTGCATTGCTGATGTTTTTTTCCATGGTTATCAATGAAAGTTTGGTAGCCCGCACTTTTGGCACTTATGTCCTACAATTGTTTGACTCTCAGGGCGCTGAGTGGCTTATACCAGCGCTTGGCGTGAGTCTTCTTATTGTGGCATTCATTGTTAATATTTTGAGTAATCAATTCATACAGACCCTCTCATTTATTATGGCTTTTATCAAAATAGCAGGACTTGCAGTTTTGGCAATTGGTGGGCTGTGGGCAACCGGTTTGTCGTTTGAGAGCGTTTCAGCTCAACCGCAAGATACCAGCGCAACCGGTTTTCTCGGAGCCGTGGCACTTGGTATTTTGGGATACAAAGGATTCACTACAATCACAAACAGCGGAGGCGAGCTCAAACAACCAGAAAAAAATGTAGGAAGGGCCATAGTCATTTCTATATCCATTTGTGTGGTACTTTATGTTTTTGTCGCAGTTGCAGTGGAGCAAATTTATCAATTGGCGAAATAATACAGGCAAAAGATTATTCGCTTGCTGAAGCATCTCGACCCGCATTCGGCCAGTATGGTGCTTGGTTTACTATAGCTTTCGCGATTATTGCCACGTCTTCCGGTGTCGTTGCCAGCATCTTCGCTGTTTCAAGAATGCTATCGATGCTTACATCAATGCAACTTGTGCCTCACCGTCATTTTTCATTACCGGGAGATATAAGAAGACATTCCTTAATTTATACGTTAGTCATCGCAATATTTCTTACCATATTCTTCGATTTGAGCCGCATAGCCTCAATCGGTGTAGTTTTTTATATCGTAATGGATATCTTCATCCACTGGGGAGTGTTCAAGCATTTACGAGATGATGTGCAAGCTAAAGCTTGGGTACTAGTCAGTGCAATTATTCTCGATATCATTGTTCTTCTATCTTTTATGTGGGTGAAAGCAAAATCAGATATCTTCATTGTTGGGATTTCTGTGGCTGGACTTCTTATCGTATTCGCGGCAGAGAAATGGTTTCTAAAGCTCCATGCGTATGATGATGATGATAAAAATTATAACTGATGCAAATCATTGAAGCTGTTCATGAACTACATCGACGGAGTAAGACAATATTCAGCGTAGGCAGAGTAGCAGCCTAAAAGGTAAGCGCAGTTGTTATGAATAGGAAAGGAATTAACCGGCATTAGCGTGCCGGTTATTTTTACTCGTGGCACACTTTAACCGCTTTTTTGCTGCTTCAGTGTATTCATTATTTCAGCAAACTCCTGTCCTTTTGACTCAGGTGGCTGGCTACAACCCTGCTTCTCTGTATTGGTTTGACTGGGTAGTTGCATGGCTTGCTGTAAGGCTAATTCTGAATTATTGGTTATCATAATATCTCACCGTTAGTTTAAATTTATGTGGCAGTAGATATCAGCAAATATCGTACCTGTGCTAAAAGGACAAATACTGACTATTTATTTAGCCCTCACTACTACAGCTGCCTATTGTAAATACTGGCAATAAGCCAACCCAGTACACCTGCGAACAAAGCCCATAAAGCTCCGCCTATCACTACACCCAATAAAGGCACGTTCTATCCTATATCTTGCCAGTCTGTATGTTTCATATTAACAGTCACCGTTAACATCGTGTCTGGCAGCTTAATGTGAAAAATCTCATCGAGAGGTTGGTGCTAATTCAGGGGAAAGGTCAGGCTTAGCGAAAGACTTAGGCTCAGCGGGTGTTTTAGTGATAATCTCAATTTCATCACTGCTGTAGTTAGGTATATTCTGTAGGTATTTTTAATTTGAGCCTGTTGACTCACCGATGAGGGAGCGTACTGACATAAGTACATCTATGTAGTGCATTAATGTGTATAAAAAATAGAAAGCCAATAATTAGCGAGCTTTAATATAAGAAGTTAAAGTCTGATACAATTAAAAAGCAATACACAACAATCCTTGGGTTCAGTAATCAATTATCTGCCTGGACTTACAAAGAAAATCGCAAAGCAAAGTTGCCAGAAGAATAGATAAATTAAATTCGAAGTGTGAAACTATATTGTAACATATTTAGGAGACTTACATTAATTCATTAAGGCAATAGTTATCGGTTGAAAAAATTTTTTCGAGTGATTTTACTTTTGCTGATTTTTTCTATGTTTAATGAAGGTGAAAGCAAGAGCCAGAAATGCCAATAACTCAAACAGCCAAAACATCGGAATGAAGCCAAATGATTCTACCAAAAAACCATTTTCATCTATCTTTGAGCCTTTTGTGTTATAAGCGATTAAACACAAAATGCCGCTAATAAAAAATAAGAAGCTTATCTTATAGTTACTGATAAATTTCATCAATTTCTCTATATTATATTTTCAATATCTCGGAAGAGCACGAATATATCAAGCAAAATTCCTGCTTGATAACGTCAGGAACGATGATGACGAAGGAACGTGTTCAATCTTGCCTCTTACCACTTTATTTGGGCATTAGTCTCTATCACACTCTCCTTATAGTTTAACGAAAAATTTATCATGGGGGAACAAACTAAAAAGTTCCATGAAAATCTATAGTCATGATTGTAGACAATGTGTCACAAATAAAATTTTAGCTTAGTATTAAAACTTGAATTACTGTCGACTATCATTGTTAATGAGTAATGGAATTTCATCTCACCTCCTCATTAACTGCAGAATGCTCGTCAGTAAACTCTATTTCAACTGTGCTGTAACTGAAGTCAAACATGGCCAAGCTATCATAAATATCAAGCTTCAATAACTTGTATTCTTCAACTGTCTTTAAGGCACTGCCAACGCGTATAGTAATAACATTGTGTTCTCCGTCAAGTGACCAAATTTTTAAGTCATGGATATATTCAACTCTATCAACACTCCGGAGTTCATCTAACACTTGTTTGTATAAGTTTTTCTCTGGAACACCTTGCAAAAATAATTTTAAGGTTGCTAATAAGTTTCGAATTACATTAAACAATATAAAAAGCGTAAAGCCAATCGAAAGTAGGGGGTCTAAAATTGGCCAGTCGACAAATTGCATTACTATGGCAATAATTAATACAGCAACCCAGCCTAAAACGTCCTCCAATAAATGCCAGTTCAACACTCTCTCGTTTAGGGTATTTCCTCCCTGGAGTTTATACACAGCAAAGCCGTTTACAGCGACACCTAGAATCGCAAGTAATATCATGCCTTCTGTATTTGGAACGACCGGGTCTAATACTCGAGGAATGGCTTCTGATAATACCCAGATTGAGCCAAGGATAAGTACGGCTCCGTTAATAAATGCCCCTAACAGGCTGAGTCGCTTGTACCCATATGTGAAATTTTCATCGGCCTCTCTCTCTCCTAACCTATTGAGACACCAGGCGCTTCCAATAGAAACTGAATCGCCGAGATCATGAACAGCATCTGCCATTATAGCAGTGCTGTTCGTTAGCCAGCCGCCAATAAATTCAATAATTGTGAAGCTGAAATTTAATAGAAAAGCCCACCCAATTTTGTTTGAGCTATTTGAATGATTATGAGTCATAGAGGCTCCGGTGCGCCCGGAACATACCGGGCGTAAAATTTGATTAAGAGTTGCGTTTGTTATGTGCGAGCTGATAAAGCGCAGGTAATATAAACAGTGTCAGTAAAGTTGACGATATAATTCCCCCAATGACTACAGTGGCGAGCGGTCTTTGTACTTCAGCACCTGTTCCTGTATTAAGTGCCATGGGAACAAAGCCTAAGCTGGCCACTAACGCAGTCATCAAAACAGGTCGAAGCCGGATTATGGCCCCTCGAATTACTGAAGTATAAATATCACCATTTTCCTGCCAGAGTTGTCTGATGAATGCGACCATCACTAGTCCATTCAAAACCGCGACCCCGGACAAAGCGATAAAGCCTACTCCCGCAGAAATTGAAAGAGGCATATCTCTAATCCAGAGTGCCAGTACTCCTCCAGTCAAGGCTAGTGGTACACCAGTGAAAATTATCAATGCGTCTTTAACAGACCCAAACGCCATAATGAGTATGCCAACTATCAACGCAAGCGTAACCGGAACGACTAAAGTCAGCCGTTTGCTGGCGGATTCCAGTTGTTCAAAGGTACCACCAAACTCTAACCAATATCCTTCCTTCATTTTTAAATCGGATTTAAGTCTTTTTTGTAAATCAACGACAAATCCTCCTAGGTCGGTTCCTCGTACGTTAGTCGTTACGACAACTCTGCGCTTTCCATTCTCTCGGCTGATCTGTGCAGGCGCCGGCTTTAACTCGAGAGTGGCTACCTCTTCAAGCGGTACAAAACTATTGCCGACACGAACAGGTAAGCTCTCTAATTTGTCAATATTTGTACGCAACTCTTCAGATAATCTGATTACAATTTTAAACCGACGATCGCCTTCATAGATTATGCCTGATTCCTTACCCCCTATGCTGGTTGAAACGAGTGCTTGAATGTCTGCTACGTTAAGACCGTACCTTGCGAGAGCATCTCGTTTTGGTAATATGGACAACATAGGAAGGCCGGCAACTTGCTCAACTCGGGTGTCTGAGGCACCTTGTATCGACTCAGCGATCTCAGCAACCTTATTTGCAGAATCCAACAATTGCTCTAAGTCATCACCGAAAACCTTGACTGCAACATCAGCCCTTACGCCGGAAATCAATTCATTAAATCTCATTTGAATTGGTTGGGTAAATTCATAGTTATTACCGGGAAGCTTTGAGGCGACTGATTCAATTTCAGCCACTAGATCCGATTTAGATTTAGCTGGATCAGGCCATTCTGAGCGAGGTTTAAGTATTACAAAACTATCGGCTACATTAGGAGGCATTGGGTCTGTAGCGACTTCTGGTGTACCTATTTTCGCAAAGACTACCGCTACCTCTGGAATTTCTAACAGCGCACCTTCAAGTAATTCTTGCATTTGAATTGATTGGTTTAGACCGGTACCCGTTATGCGTAAAGCCTGTAAAGCGACATCACCTTCATCCAGTTGAGGAATAAATTCAGACCCAAGTGTTGTTGCCAACCATCCGCAGAAGACAACAAACGCTAGTGCAGCCCCAAGAGCAGCAGCTTTAAATTTAAGAATAGCCCTAAGTGCTGGTTCGTAAGCCAGTTTCACCCAACGTATTAAAAAACTCTCCTTTTCACTGATTTTTCCCCCCATGAAAATTGCGATCGCTGCAGGCACTACCGTCAGTGACAAAATCATTGCCGCAATAAGAGCGATAACAACAGTTATTGCCATGGGATGAAACATCTTTCCCTCTACGCCTGTTAAAGTAAAAATAGGCAGATAAACAGCGGTTATGATCCCGACTCCAAATAAGCTGGGCCTGATTACTTCAATCGTTGCTATTTTCACTTCTTCTAGACGTTCCTTGAGTTGAAGAAGTCTGCCGTGATGCTGTTGCGCTTCAGATAAGCGCCTAATACAGTTTTCAACAATGATGACAGCGCCATCGACAATCAGACCAAAATCTAAAGCCCCCAAACTCATCAGATTTGCCGAAACACCTCTCTGGACCATTCCAGTGATTGTCATCATCATAGCAATAGGTATGATCGCAGCCGTAATAAGAGCCGCTCGAATATTGCCTAGTAGTAAAAATAATATGACAATTACGAGTAATGCTCCTTCCAGCAGGTTCTTCTGCACAGTGTTTATCGCTTTGTCGACCAGTGTAGTTCGATCATAGGCGGGTTCAGTAACTACCCAGCTTGGTAACGATCTTTGAATTTCAGTTAATTTACTGGCAGTTAAAGCTGCAACTTCCCTTGAGTTTTCTCCCAGCAACATCATGACCGTTCCCATCACTGTCTCTTTACCATTTCTTGTAGCGGCACCGGTCCTCAGCTGCTTACCCAAGCCTACAGTTCCAATATCTTTTATTAGAACAGGAACAGATCCTTTTTTTCCTACTACGACATTTTCGATATCCTTTATCCCTGTCAATTGACCTGGAGAGCGAACAAGAAGTTGCTCGCCATTTTTCTCAATATAGCCTGCTCCAGCATTATCATTGTTTAAATATAGTGCTTCAGAAATGTCTTTAAGCGAGACTCCCATCTCCAGCATTTTTACAGGGTCGGGATTGACGTGATATTGCTTGTCATAACCTCCAATAGTGTTTACTTCTACTACTCCCGGAACCTGGGCTAACTGTGGTCGAATGATCCAATCTTGTACCTCTCTTAAAGCCATAGGTGTGACCGGCGAGCCATCGGGTAACGTTGCTCCATCTTTCCCTTCCAGTGTATATACGAAAATTTCGCCAAGCCCTGTTGCGATTGGCCCCATTTCTGGCTCAAGGCCATCAGGTAAAACACTTTTAAGGTTAGCAAGTCTTTCGTCGATTAAATTTCGGGCAAAAAAGATATCCGTTCCTTCTTCGAAAATAACTGTAATCTGTGAAAGACCATACCTCGATATAGAACGTGTATAGGATAAGTTAGGCAAGCCATATAGTGCTGTTTCGACAGGAAATGTTATTCGTTGTTCAGCTTCTAATGGTGAGTACCCCGGAGCTTTGGTGTTAATCTGAACCTGTACATTTGTAATATCTGGTACAGCATCAATAGGTAATCGCTGGTAGCTCCAAACGCCGATCCCAATTAAGATTAGTGCAAGAACAAGAAACAAAAAGCGTCTTTCTACTGAAAGACGAATAATATTATCAATCATTTATCGTCTCCAGGATTAGTGAGCGTGAGAGGCACCGGATTTTTCAAGATCCGCTTTTATCAGAAAGCTATTTTTTGATACGTAAATTTGACCAGCGATTAAGCCACGCTTTACTTCAGTGAAGTTGTCATCTTTTATACCCAGCTCGACAGGGACAGCTTGAAACGTGTTACCATCGTTTAAAAATACAACTGAGTTACCATCCATTGATTGGATAGCTTCATTCTCAACGCGAAGCGAAACATCGACTTTCTGAGCATCAACTACACCTGTAACCATATCGCCGGGGGAGAATTCTCCTTCGGTATTAGTGATTTCAACAATTGCGATCTGATAAGGTTCAAGTGAACCTGACGGAATGAGAAATTTGACCTTTGCATCTTGCTGTCGGGAACCTTTTTTTATGTGGATATAAGAGCCCTGCTTTATTGTATCCCGCTTGGATGGAAATACTTTCAATTCTGCCCAAAGCGTTTCAGCGTCGACTATTTTATAAAGCGTTTCACTGGTAACCAACTGCCCAACATTAACATTTCGACTTACTACCGTACCCGAAATTGGCGCTTTCACGATGTAGGTTTGTAAGCTGTCATTTGATTGAATTTTTGCAATTACATCGCCAGCCTTCACGCTGTCACCAACATCCGAAGCGAGAGTTTCTACAACTCCCGAGAACCGCGCATTAACTTCAGCCTTGTTCTTGGGTGGAATTACAAGAGTACCCAACAATTCGATATGTCTTTCAATGGTCCCACTCTGAACTTCGGAGGTTGCTAATTGAAACTTTTCAGTTAATGCTCTTGAGATCTGTGTTCTTCCCTCGAAGTTTTCCCACTCCCAGGAATACTTTCGTCTTTTGTCAGTCAGATAAATAGTAGCCCTAAAAGAATGAGGTTCAGACAGAGCTTTTATTGACCGCAAAACCCCCTCTGAAGTTTGAAACTCAAATTTTTCTGAGCTTGAACCTAACTTCTGTAGCTCTATAGAAAAGGAATCAGGGATAAATGGCTTCCCATCTTCAAAAGTCGAGGCAATAATTACAGAGCCCTCGGGGCTTTCATCGATACTTACTTCTATTTTGATGTTACCTTTCTGGAATATATTTTGGTTGTCATTTGAATTGGTGACATCTTCACTTGCGGTCGCGATAGATGTCACAGTGCCGATAAGAAATAAAAATAAAATTTGCTTTAGCATAATTAATCCTGGAGATTGAAAGTGAATGATTTCAGAGATTGCCCTGTCCATTGTTCGATAAGTGCTTCATTGAGCAGGGTGGCTTCGCGATAGTTGATGAGACTCCGTTGAGATTGGAGAAGTGCATCACGTGAAGCAAACCATTCTTGATAAGTGTAAATTCCCTTTTGATAGCCCTCCTTGGTCAGCTCCAATGCTCTTTTCAAATCTGGCATTACTTCTTTTTCCAGGTGCAATGCTGCCTGTGAACTAAAATTTATGCTTTTCGTTGCTTTAAATAGAATCGCTTTTACATCGAGATACTTGGTGTCTCGCTCTAATAACTCCGCCTCCTTACTAGCAATTGCAGATTTGACTGCACCCGAATTCCTCTTCTCAGCAAATAGTGGAATTGAGGCACCAAAAACTAACGATGTATCTTGAGCTCCCTGATTCCTTCTAACACCAACAGACCAAGATAGGTCTGCGGTATTATCAGACTTAGCCAACTGAATTTCAGCGTCCTTCAGGTCAAGTGACTTAATTAGTAAATCCGCATTCGATGATGATAAGAATTGGTTAAAAAGTGTTTCGTAGGAATAATTTTTAGCGGGTGAATTTAAAGAACCAGTAAGCGTGATATCTTCATAATTGCCCTGCCAGAATAGTGTGAGAGATTGCAGGGCTATCTCTTTATTCACCTTTGCTGTCGCAAGTTCTAATTTCGCTTGATTTAAAGCCGATTTAGCTCTGAACAATTCAGCATCATTCGTTGCACCACTTTTTATTCTATTAGTGATCACAGTAAGAGCATCTTCAGCTAAGCTCACACTTCGCTCAGCTATTTGCAGACGCTCCTGTTGTGCCAGAACGCGAATATACTGCTGAGTGAGCCCACCAAGTAGTGAGAGAGACATTGAATACTGCTCTGAATCTAAAAGGGCAGCTCTGGCATCCACAACCTGTGTTCTTGCACTCTTCTTTCCACCAAGTTCATACACTGAAGATAGAGAGATGGTTGCTTCTGCTGCTTGAACTCCCGAAGTAGAACTTGTGCCCATCACATTTTCTAGATTAGCACCTACGGTGTAAGCTGGAGAAAGCAAAGCTTGTTGGCGATCTCCCTCAAGAGCTCTAGTAAGAGGTCTGAATTTCAACAAGCTTGGATGACGGTTGAGAGTAAGTTGAACTGCATCATCTAAAGTTACTTGTTCTGCCAATGCATTGGCTTGAGATAGCATCAATGCACTAGTCAATATTCCGGCGCGCGTAAATTTGCGCACAGGAAACTGTGAAATTTTCATGATATATAATCCTAGTCAGTTGAAAAAACGAAAAACGACAGGGATTAAATTCTTGGAGGACGCTCTATTTGGTTAATGAAACGGCTAGGTGAAGCTTCGAGATAAACTGAAGCTAGGGTAGGGGATTTTTTTAGAAACGTGCTGTCATTATCAAGATAGAAAGCAATATGGGTG
>JGI12218J13221_1000085_pt1 | contig 14620 bp, 30 predicted proteins | sample DeeseametaMP0203_FD_13221 | JGI IMG/M metagenome (IMG submission 13221) | reverse complement strand
CCTATTTAGGAGTGAGAGTACGAAAGAGATAGCTAGTCTCGTTCATGGGAGGATCAATCCCTAATTACTACACTCCATATAACCACTCAATTATATGGAGTGTCTCTGGCGGATTCTCACACCGATTTTATACAGACCCAGAGACTGCCTGACCGCGTTCCTGCGGCAGTGGGATACTTTATATAACAAAAGCAACAAAACTTGACACGTTTAAGTGAAAGTGAAAGTGCCCAAGACCTTGGAATTTTATACTGGATTCCAACAGTACCACTCTACTACATCTAGGGCGGGATGGTGTAGTTCCGCTACACTCGGGAGATTCTATTCTGTTAGCCAACCATGCTCTTCTTCGTTGTAAACTTCTACTTCGTAGACCAGCTCACCTGTAGCGTCTTCGTAGCCTTCAACTTCTAGCTCTTCTAGCTCTTCTTTGGTATACTCGTCTTCGCAGATTGGAGTGCCGATAGTATCCAAGTCTCCGAAAGCATCCTCATCTTGGTACATGCCGTACATTTCGGCGTTATCGATTGAGTATTGACGAGCAAGCTCCATTGCCGCTTCTTCGTCTTTTGCCTCTAAAATACCTTCGTCGTCACAGCCTGCAAAGCCAGTTCCAACTTTGTAGTAATACTTGATCATTAACGTTCTCCTCAATCATTCAATACAAGTATTATACGTTAATTTTACTTATTTGGCTAATGATTTTTTCTTTTGATATAGGCTTCCAGCCCTCTAATTGTTCCATCGATACGTTTACATATCGAGGGTCTGGTAGTACATGACTGTGTAAGTGTCCGTGAATATTTAGCTTTGCTCTATACTCTAACTGGCTAGGATGGATTGGCATATGTGTAATGATAACATTACCAAACCCCTTCCAGCGTTCCTCTAAGCATCCTGCTAGCTTCACGTTTGGAAGTGCTTCTTGTATTAAATGAACTTTGCTAGGGTAATCATGGTTTCCTAGTACTACTGTAATGTTCTCACAATGCAACGCTGACAATCGCCAAAACTCAGAATTGAATGCTAGGTCTCCTAGTAGGTATAGCTTATCTGTGGGTTTAACAGTATCATTGATAGCCTCAATGATAGTTTTGTTGTGTGTTTCTAAGTCTGGGAAATCACGACCGAACTCAAGAATCCGTCTGTGTCCCAAATGTAAGTCGCTGGCAAAGTACGTTGTACTCATTTAAAAATTCCTCTGGTGTAACATCTCTGTAGTATATTTCATCCACTTCAGCTATTGGGTGGTGACTAGCGTATTGAGGGTCTCCTGTATCGTAAACCTGCCCTCGTCTATGCACAGATCTAGTAAGTACAAGACATTGTACTAATCTTTTACGCAACCATAAAAATCCGTAACGCTCTATACGAGACTCTACCCTAAAGCGGTAATCGTCAGTAGGAGTTTCTGTTACCATTGCACTTCCGCTCTATCTAAATACGTTCCGACCATAACTACATTCCCTGCTGCTAGGAAGTAAGTGATTGCTGCCATTATGTGGTTGTGAGTATCCCCTAATACAGAGATAGCTAAGTAAGCCGCCACTGCAATGGCTGCTAGTTCTCTTTTAGTATTCATGTTACTTCCTCGTTAATAAATATTTGGTCTGCGCTTATTAAAGTAGCGAGAGGCACACGCGGTTAGGCTTCAGCTACTGAGAGTCCACTAGTTATCCAGACTACTTGACCTACGAAAGTCAAGAACTGCGTTATAGGCAGCTGTGGCTTTTTTGGATACCCGCATCACAGCATAAGCGCATACCAAATATCTATTTAAAAAGTGGCTGACTGGGGTGGACAGCCAGCACTTTTACCATTTAACAAACACAAAGGAGATCAAATGCACTACACCCTAACTTTATTATATAGCCGAAGCTGCGGCTGACATTTTTGGCTTTGACGTGCCCTAGAGGATTACACCCCGTCCTCTAGTCGGGTACTGAGGGCTTGCTTAAACTGCAAGTAAGCCCCAATCTTATAAAACTAACCGTGCTGATATTGTTGTTACGTCTTGGTCGTCGATTAGCTCACCGTCTTCATCTAAATTGTCCGAATCTGTGTACTCTCCGTCACCTACCCCCAGCAAATCAAACTGAGAAGTAAAGTCTTCTAGGAATTTCTCTTCTGCCCAGTCTTCTACGTGGCAGTCTGGAATATCGTCGGGTACTTCGTAAGTTTCTGTATACCCACAATAATCAACACAATATATTTCAACAATTTTCATTCACTTTCCTCATTTCTTAATATGTGTATATTATACGTTAAATTAACTTGTTTAGCAAATGATTTAATAATTTGGAGCAGAGAGAAGGAATCGAACCTCCGCCAATCTTTTATGAGAAGAAAGCTAAATAGTTGCTGCAAGTATTCTTCCAAACAGAATACCTTGTTTGCTGTATTATGCTACCACTACACCATCTCTGCATGAATACCCTAGGAAGTGCACTCCCTAAGTTTAGTATTATAGACCTGACCGGCTCGGCTCGGATTATTATAGTGGGGTCAATCACTCTACGTTTTATAAGGCTAACGTATTACCTCAGAAATAAATCTCTTCCACGTCTTCGAACTTGCTCGGACTTTTTTCTACAAAAAGTACTCGTAAATCATCGTAGGTAGGATCAAATGCATCATTACCTACTAAAGCAATAGCTTGCTGTACAGGGTTCTCGCATGTTTCTTCGTTTACTTCCACCTGTACGGTTTTTCGTATAATCACTTCTAGCTGAACAAACATTAGTATTCCTCCGCTACTTCACAATCTGAACATACACCATCGTGATCTGGGTGCTCATAGAAGTTACCCTCTGATATCCAACCGCATTCAGGACACTCAGCACACTCTCCGCCGTGCTTTTCTATAAGTTCTAAAGCATCAGAGTAAGTATCAAATTCAGGATTATCATACTTTTTAGCTGTTAAATTAATTCGGTTAAGAACTACTGAATCCATAGCTATAGACCCGTTTAGGTCTTCCATCAATTCATCAATAAAGTTGTCCAAATCGTTTTCCTCATTTCTTAATATGTATATATTATACGTTGAAATGGGTTGTTTTGCAAATGATTTAATAATTAATTTGAATATCGTACCAAGTACCGAACCAATTAAAGTAAAACCTATAAATTATACTCTTTTTGTAATACAGTACTCTAGGTATAATTGTAGTAGATATATTTAATCTATAGGGGCTTGGTCTTTTACACATTTTTACTGCTGAAATCATTTAGTCGCGCCCTAGTGCTAAATTCGACGGTATTGTTATTTTATAACCACTACACGTAAAACTGTCAATATTAAAACTTTTAAGTTTGCCCATATTGTTAATCTCACAGTATTGAGAGTACTTTTCTAAGTTTGCTAAAACTTTTTCGGCTTCAATATCTTCATTGTATGCAATACCTATACCTGATAATGCTCCAGCACAGTATGCTATTATAGCTAGTATAACCGTTGTTTTCATTTTGCATCCTTTAAATAAAAAGAAACCCCTGCTTTTACACAGGGGTTATTGACACCTCGGTAGCGAATTTCCAAGTCGTCAAAGGTTTGGAAACCAACAAATGTCTGAGAACGTTTCTATAAACTTCTCTTTGTTGTTCCCGAAGTAAGTAAAACATGAACCCCTAGAGCCTTTACCTTTGTAAGTCCCGTCGGGTAGCATAAAGCTAAGTCTTCCAGTTGTGTAGGCTTGTAGTCCAGAGCGCAGAGGTACAGACCATAATGTATCTGTTCCGGCATTGGTTAGCATAATCCCCTCTGTCATGTTACCGTTTTGATATTCGGCTAGGAACTTCGCTGTGAAGTGCTTTAAAAGCTTTGCGGAGTAAGGCGGGTTACACCAGACTCTCCCAATCCAGGGCTTTTCAAGCCCAGAATCTTCAGCAGTATAAATTTTTGAAGCTCCGACAGTGCGGTTTGCATATTCACAACTAGCAGGGTCTAAATCAATAGTTCCCAATACAAGTATAGCTTTTTCTATAATATAAGGTGGTGTATACCATTCACAATTCATTTAACAACTCTTTACACTTGCTATAATTTTTAATAGTTCGTTCATGTTTCCCTTAAAATGGCACTGACCGAGGGACTCGAACCCCCAACCTTTCCCTTCGTAGGGGAGTGCTCTTCCAATTGAGCTACGCCAGCTTTGGTGTTTCTATCTTTACAATAAGAATGTCTTTAGGCATTCCTCTTGTATAATGTTCTAGGATTTCCCATGTTGGAGGGAACTCGTCGATTAAAATAAGTAGCTTTCCTAAGCCTCTAAGTTCTACAAAGTATGTTTTTGCGTGTTTAGTTACCGTAACAGAATCAGGGTTCATATTATCCAGTATTTCTTTAATAAATACAGACTTGCCTGATACTCTAGGTAGTCCCCAAGAGTAATGCATAAACTCCTTTGCAGACACTAGAGGGTTGTAGTATCCTCGGAAATTATTGTAACCAGTTAGTCCTTGCTTTAACATAGGATTATCCAATGTAGGACATGACCAGTACCTTGAATCTATTAGTTTGGATTTGTGAAGCCAGTCATTAATCAATTTTAGAACGTCATCTTGCCACATATTTCCTCTCTTTAAAATTGGAAGACTAGAGGGGATTCGAACCCCTATTAGCTGGATTTGCAATCCAGTGCCTATATCCGTTCAGCCACTAGTCCGTCGATATTTTTTACTTTTGTAGGAAGAACATTTTAACTTATCGTCACACTTGACGCAGAAGTCAAACTTATTACATATTCCTGCTCTTCCGCCACCAGTAAATGATTTTATTCTAATGAAGTTCCTACAACTACCACATGATTTCATCGCAATATCTGCCCGTTGTTATAGTTTTCAGTTAATTCTTCATGGTTCTTCATAGTCCCAGGACTTAGAAACCTTTCACCTACCTCTATAAGATAGTTGTTTAGGTAAAACGGTACTAGAACCGTATCTGCATTATGTCCTGACTCTATCTGTAGCTCCTAAATGTTTCCTTAGTGCGGTAAATGCAGGGTGGTAATCAAAAGAAGTCATACCAAATTTCTTGTATTCTGAGTCATAGTAAGTAATGCCGGAATACAAGCTGCACATATGTTCAGGATTTAAGAAGTAATACTCAGGCATCCCTAAGTCTAGTTTTAGTTGGAAGTACCTTCCACTTCTTCTAGCAAAGTCTATCATTAAGTCTAGCATACAAATATCTCGTTGCTCCACCTACAGCCTTCTACTGCACCTTAAAAGATTCACTCGCAGAACGGAAGTGATGGTGGTTTCTTTTTGCAAAAATTTGGTCGTGAGTGTGGGATTCGAACCCACGTGCCCGCTAGGACAATGCCTTTCCAAGACATCGCAATTTACCGCTCTGCCAACTCACTATTTATCGAAACAGGTTAATCCTGATGCCTTGTCTCCGCCAGAGACAAGTATAAGGCACGATTTTTCTGGATGCCCTACCGGAGTAAATTCGTAAATATCAGGATTAGAACCCCAGCCGTCTACTTCGTAGACGCGCACTGGGTTTAGTAATACTCCACCACCGTTGTTACTAGACTGTGGGGTACATGCTGCTGTTAAAAATACAGCTGAAAAAAGAATTGCTAATTGTTTCATTTTATTCCTTAGTTGATTGGTGGAGACACCGTGGGTCGAACACGGCGGTTTTGCCTTATGAGAGCAAACTGAGCACCTACCGCTCCATCTCCTTAAATTGGTTTTGGGGCTGCTCCTTTACGCCCTTCAGCTACATAACCTTTAGCAAAGTTAGGCAGTTGCATAACTGGAGTACCCTCTAGAATGTCTAAGCGAGTTATATCAGCCCAATGCTGCTTATCCATACTTTCTGTGATTACTGCTTGTACGCATCCGTACAGGTCAAAAGATACGCTACTTACTACACCAGTAGTACCGGTAACTTTATCTCTTACTTTTCTACCTAAAAACTTGTTTACGTGTTCTTCTATCATTAACAGATTTCTCTTAATTCAAAAATTGGTGGGGGTTCAACTGTACGTCTAATTTTTTCTTCCAGACGTTTACTTTCCATATACATTGCAAATTGTACCACCACTTGTCGCTCTTCGGGCGACAGTGTCTGCGTAGTAATAAACTCGTCTAATGCTTTTTACAGTTCATAGAATTCCTTAATTTGGCGGAAAGTAGAGGAGTCGAACCCCTGCCCATTCTTCACGGACACCTCTAGTTTTCAAGACTAGCTGCCGACCAACTCAGCGGTACTTTCCAAATGTTCTTTTATGCTTTTCCAACCTAAGTCATGACCACTACCGTACTCAGGTCTGTGGTGTATTACAATGTGGGCTACTTCGTGAGCGATTGCGTTTTCCACCATCGCGTCAAAGTGGTTTAATATAAATTCTGGGTTAAACAGAACTGTACCATCACCCTCATAAGAAGTTTTTGCGGGGACGGTTAGAGCCCCTGCTACTATTACGTTCACGTGACTTAGGTCTAGGTTAAACTCTTGCTCGGCCACTTCTAATACTTGAAGTACTTGCTGTACGAATAACTTGATGGTTTGTTCTTCGTTCATTTGCATTCCTCATTTATTCAATACAAGTATTATACGTTAAAATAACTTGTTTAGCAAATGATTTTAAAAGCTTTCTAGGAAAGCGTCTACTAATTCAGGAGGCTTAGGCTGTTTATCAAGATACTCTTTACATATCTTTAACCAGAAGTCTCGTTGTGCCCTAATTTTATCCGCTGAAAGCTCTGGTGGCTCTGATGCGATTATACGAACTATTTGCTCTGCTGTCATTCGAATACCGTGTTTTTATACCCCTAGGATAAAAGCTATTTTCATTGAAAGTGCAGCATTCTCCTGCTAAGTTTGCTAATTTACTTACTTCTTTTGTAAGGTGGATAGGATCTTTTACTTTTACTAAATCAGTAACTAGGGTAAAGGTTTTTAAATCTACTATAGACACTGAATCCTTGGCTACTTCTATTACTAGAAATTTTTTCTGAAACCCAAATACTGAGCCGATGCCAAAGTTTTCTAATATAATACCTTTTCTATGATCTGTATTGAACATTGTTTTTCCTAAATTGGCAAGGGTGGAGGGAATCGAACCCGTCTCTATGCGAAGGTTTGGAATCTTGCTGCATACCATATGCTCACCCTTATTTTAATTTAAGATGCAGCCTCGTTATCTAGCCGTTGCGTTTACTTGAAAAACTAAATATGAGATTTGCCGCTAGTGTCGAGGCTGCATGTTAAATTAGCCTAGTAGTTAAAGCTCTGACTAGGCTCAAAGCGAACTTTATAAAGTTATACTTTAAAGGTGTTCAACCTAAATGGTCAAAGAGGGGAGATTCGAACTCCCGACCCCTCCCTCCCAAGGGGAGTGCGCTACCTGACTGCGCTACTCTCTGTTATATTGTATGAGTAGAGTAAACCATGTACAGTCGAGGCCCTACCCTAATTGCTATTGGACTGTCACATACACCTACACCCATGTTTCGTCCCCCATAACTACAAGCTCTGTGCTATCATCATTAATTAGTCCCACAGCTCTTCTCCAGTAATAAACGTTTCTTCTAGGCAGATACCACCTGCTCCGTATTCTATCATAGTTGTTCCTCTTCATACCCACATCTTTTGCAGGTAACTACTGTGACCATTGAATTAGCCCAGTGTGGAGTTGATTGCCATTCGTGGCAACAGTTTCTAACTTCTTTAGCTTGAGATAAATCTTTAGCTGCAAAAGCTATTTCTGCTTCTAGACGCTCTATTTTTTCGTCTAACTCTTTATTTAGTTCGTCTAGATTAACCATTGATATTCTCTACTTTTTCTAACCAACCTGTATCAATAACTTTAGTGATAGGTTTTCTTAAAGGTCTACCATTTCTATCTAAGAAGACTAGAACAGTTGCCAAGTCTAGCGAACCAGTTGGCCTAGAAGACAAAAATATAATTTTACCTGTCCATCTAGCTCTAAAGTTACTTCTTACAGTATCAGTTACTTTAAATTTAAGTTTGTTTTTCAAAGCAATCTCCCAATTCAATACAAGTATTATACGTTAAATTAAGCAGATTAGCAAGTAATTTGGTACGGCGAGTGGGGGTCGAACCCACAATCAACAGATTTTAAGTCTGTTCGCGATTCCAATTTGCGTACCGCCGCTCTTGAAATATTTTTACTGTTTTTCCATTATCCTGAATAGACACTCTAAACTCGTCAGTTTCTGTGTTTATATACCTGACTAGCACTCTACCAGTTTCGTCTATAAACTCCAGCCTATTTACTCTGCCTAAAGGTTTCATATTATTTTCCTTTAAAATGGTACAGGGAGCGGGGGTCGAACCCGCAAACCTCTGATTCTAAATCAGAGAGGTATTCCAATTCCCTTCACCCCTGCATTAGATAGATTTTAAATATGCACTATTGTTGTCTCTGACTACCCCCAAATAGGTCGATCAGTTCCTAATGTAGTAGTTACTCTTACTCGGCCTAAGTTGGTGTAAGATATTATGTTTATAGGTAAGTTTCCATAGCGCACATATAAAATATATCGAGTTCACTGAGTTGCACAGCTGCCACTAGCCCACTAATCGCTAGCCCTGTTATTGTCCATCGAACCCCTGATAAGATGAAGACACTAAATGGTGGATAGTAGAGGAGTCGAACCTCGTGCCCTGAGGGTACTGGGTTACAGCCAGCTGACACACCACTGCGTCCTTATTGATACTATCCTTTAAAAGTATTTTCGCGAATGGCACTAAGCGTTCTCTCTTACCGGTCTAGAGCTAAACTACATATGCCTAGTTTCCATCCCGAAAATACTCTTTGAGTAGAGGCCAGCCTCTACTCTTCTGGTTCAATCATAGGTACAAAAGATTCGCAGCAGCTAATCTCAAATGCTGTTTCTTCTACGGGGTCTAGAGTAAACGTTACAGAGTACTCTTTACCGTTTTCATCTTTAACAGTACCTACTTTCATTTCGCAGCCTGAGGTACTTTCTTCTTTCATTACATTGAAAGACTCTTTTAGAAAGTACCCTACTACGTCTGGGTAAATAAAGTTCATTAATTAAACCTTTTAATTTGGAGCGTCTTACAGGATTTGAACCCGCGCTTTTTGGGTGGAAACCAAACGTGCTACCATTAACACTAAAGACGCAAATAATTTGGCGGAGAGAAGAGGTCTCGATCCCCAAGCCACATTTAAGGCTCGACTAGCTTAGCAGGCCGCCCCAGTACCTAACTGGTTTACTCTCCAAATTCTTTAGATTGTTTCTTGACAACAACATCTTTATGTTCTTTTTCTAACTCTTCTATACGCTGCCTTAGCTCTCTGACCTCGTTAATGAGTTCAGTAAGTGGGTCAATACCTGTTGATATTGTATTCATTTCTAATCCGTAATGAAAGTAAAGGAAGAGACCTTTTTGTTTTCATAATGACAAATGTAAGGTCGGGTTCTCATTAACGTTAATTTTTGAGCGATATGCCCAAACCGTTTATGCCACTTTCTTTCTGATTTAAAGGCTTTTGATATTTTAACCTTATTTCTTTTGGGAAACTTTCTCATTATTTACTCTCCATTAAATTGGTGCCTCCACGAGGACTTGAACCCCGATAAGTGAATTACAAAATCACCGTAATAGCCAGTTATACGATAGAGGCGTTTATCTCTTAATACTCTAAATAAAGCACTAAGAGATAAACAAGCGTTTTACACTACAACCACAACCGAGTGGAAGCCAACCGAGTAGTTGGACTATAGCTATGAACTCTCGTGCTGTTTAGGAGGTAGGACTCCTATCTCTAGCTGTTTCGGCTACCACCTCACATACTACTGCGTTGCGGACACCTAGTTTATCAAAAAAGTACAGAGTAGTTTGATTTTTAAGGACTTTTAACTGTCCAGTCTAATAACACTTTAACGGTGAGACCAATACACCGCCGTACTTTTACAGTACCTATACATTAGATTTTGTTTGCTGTAACTACTATTTAAAAATGGTGCTCCAGGAGGGACTCGAACCCGTCACTTTCCCGATTATGAGTCAGGTACATTAGCCAGCTATGTTACCGGAGCTTTAAATTAAAACAGACTGCTTTTTTATTTTCACCCATTGAAATTTTAAAAGTTGCTGTTAGCAGTCTTTAAAAGTGGTTGCGAGAGAGGGACTCGAACCCCCGTCCGTACAGGTTATGAGCCTGACCATCTAACCATCTGATTGTATCTCGCTATCTAATTAAATTAGCTATAGATTCTAGAATACTTACTATTAAGTATGTAATACCTAGAACTACTACCCAAAGTATACCTACAAAAAACGCAAATATACCTATAAATACTTTTGGAAATATTAGCACTAAAGCTAACAATATTAACCAACTCATAAATGTTCCTTAAAAATTGGAAGGGGTAACTGGACTCGAACCAGTAATCGCGAGTTCAAAGACCGCTGCCTTAACCAATTTGGCTATACCCCTATAGTTGAATGAAGTTTATTATGCTTATCGCTAACTTACACCATGGCAGTCTTACTTTAAGTTTATAGGATAGAAGGGTATAAAGCTAACTGCCTTAGACCTCATTCAACTATAGCCTCTCCTCACAGCCTTCACAAAGACCAGAGTGTCTGTCTATATCTTCTTCAGAACCGATTGTTCCACAATTGTCGCAGAAGTACGCTTCTACTAACAAATCTTCTTCACAGTTACACACGTCTTCGCTACACATGCAACCAATACAGAACATTTCCATTTAGTTTCCTCATTTCTTAATATACGTATATTATACGGAAAATAAGGCTGTTTGGCAAGTAATTTAAAAACTAGGGCGGGAGTCGAGCCCGCATTTTACCCAAACATCAACTTTCGTTGTTCCTAGTAAATTTGGTGCAGAGAGTGGGTAACGATCCCAACCTCTCAGGTGCTTCAAACCTGCGCTAATCCATCTCAGCTATCTCTGCAATAAATAATCAGGCTGCATTNTATTGGTTTTTGATTAGCAGTCAAATAATANAATGTTGCTGTTAGCAGCCTTTAAAAGTGGTGGAGAATAAGGGTAACGATCCCTTTCAGCCAGGGTGCAAGCCCAGCGTCTAGCCCATCTAGATTCCCCGAAATTTGGTAGGTCTAGGGAATTCCGAGATCCCGTCCTCTGCTTTGTAAGAGCAGCGCTCTGCCTCTGAGCTATAGACCTATATAACGCTGAACTACCTCAGCTTTACTTTCTATAAGTTTACTGTATATTTTACAATATGTACTATGTATAGTATCATTATCTTTAGAGTTATTTATTAGTTCAAGGAGTTTTGACTCCTTTTCTCTATGTGCATTTAAAGCGGCGTTAACACCCCTAAACGGCTCTGCAAAAAATTTTGTTTGTATCATAACACACCTAATAATTAATAAGACTGGTTACTATTGTTGACGCTTCTTAAACGTCCGTTTCTTGATGTTGGTAAGAAAATAGTATTTGCTGTAAGTAACCATTTAGAAGCACACTGGTCAAGGAAGCTAATCACCAAAAGGCTTGACTACTTTCCGAACATAGCTTGCAGTGTGCTTGTAAATGGTAGTGGTAGCAGGGATCGAACCTGCGGCCTTTCGATTATCAGTCGAACGCTCTGCCAGCTGAGCTATACCACTATAATTGGTGGGTCGCCCGAGACTCGAACTCGGAACCTTCTAATTAAAAGTTAGATATTCTAACCAATTGAATTAGCGACCCATTAAATTGGTTCAGCTGACGGGAATCGAACCCGCTTACGCAACACTGCGTCTAGGGTGAAAACCTAGTGTCGACATCGGCTGAGTTGTAAATTTGGCGGAGCTACGGGGAATCGAACCCCGATCTTCGCGCAGACAACGCGTCATAATTAGCCATTATACGATAGCTCCTAAATTTGGCGGATGAGGGGAATTTCGAAATCCCGACCGTCGGCTTAACGGGCCGCTGCTCTGCCTCTGAGCTACACATCCTTTATTTTCTAAAACATATTATAACAAACGTTTAGCAAATACATTTTTAACTTATTTGGCACAGGTAGAGGGACTCGAACCCCAAGGCCAGTATTGATAGATAGAGAAATTATCTCTGTCGTCAATCCCATTTAATTCTAAGAAAATACTTTTTTATTAGCTTACCTTTAGAATCAATATAGTCCACATAAGTAGCTACACCTGTACTACCAGCCTTACATTTGTAATTCTCATTATATTCTTTTATAACCTTATTAGGTTTTCTGTACGGTAGTGGTTGGTAAACTTTCATAGACTATTTCTCAAGTTGGCGCAGGTAGAGGGACTCGAACCCCCAACTCACTGCTTAGAAGGCAGTTGCTCTCTCCAGTTGAACTATACCCGCTTCTTCATAATATTTGTATATTATATGACTTTTTTAGTAATTTATCAAGTCATTTTTTAATTTTTACAACCGTAAACATATTTTAACTGGTTATGGGACTTTTCCTTTTCTGAGAAAAAGCCCTCAATGTAGAGCTTTTCACAAAGCTCACGTAATTCTAAATGCGTTATGCTAGACTCGTGGACGAATACGCAGCCTTGCCTACTTGCTAAAGACTTGATTTTTGTCTCACTAGGCTTACGCAATGAATGCTAGCCCTTTTAATTCTAGGAACAGATTACGTACCGCGTTAGCTTGAGGCAGATTTACCACCTTTTCCGACATATTAGTTTCAATGTGTTCATAGTTGAGCGCGGACTTTAGCGTAACTACTTCACCAGGGCTGTAGTCTAGTACTAATTTCATACTATACGCATGTCTAGGTACTAATACATCTTCAACAGCGTCTGCTACATCGAACATATCACGCAAAGTAATATCGTTTGATGATAGGTACTCTAGAGCTTTAGCTTCTAAAGCTCTATTACGAGCAGCTTGACCTGAAGCTGACTCAATAATCATAGCTTTCTGAAAACTTTTTAACATTTTATTGTTTTCCTCATTTCTTAATATGTGTATATTATACGTTGAAATAAGCTGTTTGGCAATTACTTTTTAAATTTATTTAATACCTCAGTTAACTCTTTGACTGTTAACTTGCCCCAGTCTATAGAACTATCTAAATGCTCTAAACATACATCTATATAAGGCTTTTTTAAGCGACCTGTAGGAATAGAATATTCCCCTATTTTTATACCCGAGGCTTTTTCTAAATCGGTAACAGTTAGCTTCTCCATTGCTGTGCAGCCTAGATTTTCTGCTATTTCTTTTTTGGTTAGCCTTTTAGGCTTCTTTTCTTTAGAATGCCCAGGGCATGTACCTATAGTTTCTAGTTGTTGCTGATAGAATCTGTCGCCCATAAAGAATGGCCTCTCTCGGTTAGTCCATACAAGATCAAAGCTCTGTGCCTTATCTCGCATGTAAAATAATCTGTATTTGTCTACTAAGTTTAACTGTGGGTAATAATCCTTCAGAGTTGTGCAATTAGGTAAGGGGGTTCTAATTACTAACTCTGAAGGATCTAGGATTCGGGGTAGTTCTTCTAAAATAAACGTAGTGCTCTTATGGATTCGTCCATATCGGAAAGAGTATTCTCTACCTACTGCTATTGCAAGGTCGTACAATAGTGTATAATTTCCGCCTGTTTTACAAGCCCACCGAGTGCATGGATGGTTTATATGAGTTGGTTTGTAGGAGGTTTGAATGTTTCTTTCTCCGGCTGCCACAGACAAAATTTGAGCGTACTCTAAGGGCATCTTTACAACGTGTTTGTCGCAATGATACTGAGCGCACTTTGTTAAATCTGTATCTAACCAGAATATGTTCATTATACCAAACCTCTTATAAATGTAGTAAAATTAGACTGCGCGAGCCAAGAATCCACGGATTTTTGCATACCCAGACAATACCTTACGCTTATGCGCAGGGTTATCAAGCACTTTATGTCGCCAGTTAATTAACTGACCGTAAAGGTTTTGTGCTTCCACGGCGCGTTGGTGATTAGCCTGTAGCTGTTCTGTTAGAGCGCGAGTTAGTTCGTTATGCATTATTTTGCCTCCTTAGCAAATACTGGAGTGAATGACGGCATTAGGGTTTTTCGTCCTGCTCCGTCATATACATAAAACTTTTGCGTCGGGTGGCCGTTTTTACCGGCTGATTTGCGCGGCGTACCTTGAGCAGGTGCTTTAAATGTTTGCTCGTCATTAGGGTGCGCTTTTAGGTGACGTGCGATTTTACGTGCACGGTTTTTCTGCATACGACCTTCTGTTGCGTAGGCTGCGTATGAACCTTTACCTTTGCGTGATTTTTGTTTAGCCATCTTTTTTGTTTCCTTTTGTTAATTTATGCGTATATTATACGTGGAAATAAGTTGTCGAGCAAGCGATTTTTTATCGCGTTTTGTTAAGTGTCCAATAATCGACCGTGTAAGAAATCCCACCGTTCTCACTGAATTGCTGAGAAACGCTGTTATCATTATACATTACACCTACTCGGCATGTATTGCCGTCTAGATGGCGTACAGTGCCGTGCTTTTGAGTTGCGGAGTTAAATACCTTATCCCCTTCTTGGATTTCGCATTTAAGTCCAGTGCTCTGATAAAACGCAAAGCATAAAGCTGTTGTTAGGGCAATGCCCCAACCTACTAGTTCTCTTGTCTTCATTTATTTAGTTTCCTTAATAAAATGCC